>Ga0079992_129400_pt1 | contig 139804 bp, 136 predicted proteins | sample FaiFalFF_MnMetaG_3_FD_69197 | JGI IMG/M metagenome (GOLD analysis project Ga0079992, IMG submission 69197) | Freshwater microbial communities from Yellowstone National Park, Wyoming, USA - Fairy Falls B (FF_Mn_B) MetaG (SPADES assembly) (version 2) | ecosystem: Environmental > Aquatic >...
GACCAACAGTGTTTGTAGCTTCAGTGCCTCTTCTGTAGTATATATGTCGCTCTGTAACTGGTTCGGTAAATTTAATCCATGCTGCCACAGTAATTGCAGTAGTACTATCTAAGCCGTTACCTTTTCCTATATCTACATAATCATCTACTCCATCAAAGCTCAAAGCCTTTCCAAATTTTCCATCAACCCAAGCAGGAAAACCAGCAGTAGGTGGATTAGAACAAACTGTTGCACCACTATACAAAGTACCACTATTTCCATTTCCTGAGCTATCAGAAGCAATTGTTCCTGAACCTTCGTTAAAATGCCAGCTTCCAACTAAACCAGTTTCATTGTAAATTGGATTTGTAACTAAAACTTGATAATCAGTTAAAGCAGAAGTACCAGAATTAGAGATTGTTATTGCTCTTCTATATCCCCATTGACTATTCAAAACACAACCTGCAGTATTATTTTTACAAATAATCAACTTTACCAATTCTCCAGCAGCTCCTGGCTGAGCATTTGAAGAAAATGTTATTGCACTTCCTCCTTTTTGTGGCTCTGGAGAATGAGAAACACTTGGTGGACTAGGAGTTGGTGTGGCAGCAAAAATTATAAATGGGCTTGCATAAAAGTTGAAATAAATAACCAAAAAAGTTATTAAAATTAACCATGTAAAAATCCTTTCTTTTCTTATTTTTCTTTTTTTACTAAAAGCAAAAGACAAAGATATAGTCCATATTGGTATTAAAACAAAAATAAGTGGATTTTGGATTAAAAATTGAAAGTTAAAATACAGAAAAAATGAAGAAATAATTATGATGATTGGGAAAAAATATTTTAATAAATCTATTTTCTTTTGTCCTTTTTTCATAATTTATTTTTGTTTTAATCTTTTTAAATCTTTTCTAAATAATTCTATTTAGATTAGAGCGAATAAAAAACTATTAAATTCTTGCCTTTGTAGAAATAGCTACTTATGTAAATAAATTATTTCAATTCAATCTTTCACAATATTATGCTTCTAACAAGGGTGAAATTAAAAAAAGAGAAATTAGGGCTTTAATAAAAGCTAGCAAACTTTTAAAATGCGAAATTTATTAATAATTACCTGGGAGATTATGAGGATAAGATTAAAGCAAATAATAAAACCATCAAATGCTTACCTTGATGGAAATAACTTGGTAGAATAAAATAGAAAAATCTTGTTTGTACATTTTAAAGAATAAATTGTCTTTTTTACAGAACAATTTTAAATAAAAGTTGTTCCAATAACTAATTATGGAGAACAGAAAAGAGGATTTTAGGATAGTGCTGAGGGAATGGAAAGAGAATAAACTACCAGAAATTGTAGAAAGAGAGATAAAGATACCTTTGGAATTGAACCAAATCGCTGCAATAATAGGGCCAAGAAGGGCTGGAAAAACTTACCAAATGTTTAGCATAATTAAGGCGTTAATTGAAAAAGGAATTAGCAAAGAAAATATTCTCTATGTGAATTTTGAGCATGAAAGATTGAGTAACTTGAAAGTTGAAGATTTGAGAGAGATGATGGAAGTTTATTATGAGTTATTTAGGCCAGAAGGAAAAGTTTACCTTTTTTTGGATGAAATTCAAAGGGTCGATAATTGGAAAGCTTGGGTAAGGAGAATTCATGAAAGCAAGGAATATTTTATTTATATTTCTGGTTCATCCTCAAAACTTTTGAGCAAAGAAATTGCCACTCAACTAAGAGGGAGGAGCATAGATTTCATAATTTTTCCTTTTAGCTTCAGAGAATTTTTAAAGGCAAAAAAGTTTGAGGTAGAGGATATAAATTCCTTCAGATATTCTGAAAAATTTGGTAAGTTGCTAGCGCTTTTAAAAGAGTACTTAGAGTTTGGAGCATATCCAGAGGTTGTTCTTGAAAAATATGAGGAAATTAAAATAAAAATATTGAGAAGCTATTACAATGCGATTTTTTACAGAGATTTAGTTGATAGGTTTGGGATAGAAAATCTTTCATTGCTCGATATGTTTCTTAAGTATTGCCTTAAAAATGTAGCAAAATATTTCAGCATTTCTAAAACTTATAACTATTTGAAAAGCATTGGTTATAAATGTGGCAAGCAAACACTTTTAGAGTATCTTGAATTTTCAAAAAGCGTTTTCTTTCTATTTCCGATTGAGATATTCTCTTACTCTCTAAAAGAGAAGAAGCGGTATCCAAGAAAAATGTATGTTATTGATAATGGAATAGTAACAGCAATTTATCCAGAGATAAAAGGAGAAGTTGGTAAATTGATGGAGAATTTTGTAGCTATAGAATTATTGAGGAGAAGCGAGTTAAACGAAAAATTTGAGGTTTATTATTGGAAAGAATACGGAAAAGTGAATGAAGTTGATTTTGTAATTAAAAAAGATTTTAGTGTAAAGCAATTGATTCAAGTTACTTATGCTAATAGTAAGGATGAAATAGAAAAAAGGGAAATTAACGCATTGCTGAAAGCTTCTGGGCTGTTGAATTGCAATGATTTGTTAATAATAACTTGGGATTATGAGGATAAGATTAAAGCAAATAATAAAACCATCAAATGCTTACCTTTATGGAAATGGTTGTTAAATTTGTATTAGATATAATTTTAACTATTACATTAGTCAAAAAATTTAAATTTTGACGAATAAATTAGTCATATGAAAAAAGAAGAAATTTTGGAAATTTTGGAAGAATGGAACTTTTGGAAAAAGGAAATTGAAACAGGAATAATTAGAAGTAATTATTTGAAGAAAATGAAAAACTTCCTTCAGAGCAACATGATAATTGCTTTAATTGGTGTTAGAAGAGCAGGTAAATCATTTATAATGAAGCAATTGGCAAAAAATTTAATTTCAAACGGAATAAACGCAAGAGATATTCTGATAGTAAATTTTGAAGATAGAAGATTTACAGATCTTTCCCTTGAATTCCTTGATAGGATTTTTGAAACTTACTTAGAATTTGTTAAACCTAAATCTAAGCCTTATATTTTTCTTGACGAAATTCATAAAGTTGAAAAATGGGAAAAATGGGTAAGAACATTTCAAGAATTACAAAAAGGTAAAATTTTAATTTCTGGCTCAACGGCAAATCTTTTAAAAAGTGAATTAGCCAATTTGTTAACTGGAAGGCATCTTGATTTAATAGTTTTTCCTTTAGATTTTAAAGAATTTTTAAGTTTCAAAAATTTGGAAATTAGAGATTTGCTAGACATAATTAACAAAAAAATTGAGATTAAATCTTTTATGAGAGAATATTGTGAATTTGGCGGCTTTCCAGAAGTTGTTCTTTCAGTAAACAAGAAAGAAATTTTACTCAGCTATTTTGAAGATATAATAACAAAGGACATTGTTTTAAGGTATAAGGTGAAAAAAGTTAAAGAACTAACTAATTTGGCAAGATTTTATTTAACAAATATTTCTAACTTAATAACTTATACGTCTTTAGAAAATTCTTTAGGGATAACAGCCGATACAATAGAAAAATTCTCTCGTTATATGGAAGAAAGTTTTTTAATATTTTTTGTTAATAGATTTTCTAAAAAAATTAAGGAAGTGGAAAAATCTCCTAGAAAAATTTATTGTATTGATGTTGGTTTATCAAATGCTGTAGGTTTAAGGTTTAGTGAAAATATAGGGAGAATAATTGAAAATTTAGTCGCAATTACACTAAAAAAACAAAGCCTGCAAGACCCGAATATTGAAATTTTCTATTGGAAAGATTATCAGCAGCATGAAGTGGATTTTGTTGTTAAAGAGGGATTAAAAATTAAGCAATTGATTCAAGTTACTTATGCTAATAATAGGGATGAGATTGAGAAAAGAGAAATAAGAGCTTTGTTGAAAGCTTCTGAGCTATTGAAATGTGAAGATTTACTGATAATTACTTGGGATTATGAAGATGAAATAAAAGTAAATGATAAAACTATTAAGTGCTTGCCTTTATGGAAATGGTTGTTGAAATAAAGATATTTTTAGAAAATCGCCTTAGTCATAAAACTAAACCAGAATTTTTTGCTAAATCCTAAGAGATTCATCAATATCATTTAAATCAAAAAGAAGAACATTTTTTTCTTCTATTCTCTTTTTAAAACTTTTTGCAAAAATCGCATAGTACTCTTTCCTTTCATTTGTATTCCATTTAACATACTGAGCTTTTTCTTTCAATTGCTGTAAGATTTTTTCGCTATCAACTTCTTCTTTCCATTTGCACTCGCAAAATAGAATTTCTTTTGATTGTTCGTTCAAGGCAACTATATCTATTTCTCTATCCTTATACCACCACTTACCTATTTTTGTAAATGTAAAAATTTTTTCTCTATTCTTTATCAAAAATTGTTTGCAAACTTCCTCAAAAATTTCACCAAGATAAGTGTTGTAATCTTTTTTTATTATACTAGCGTCAAAAATCCCTTCTTCAATTGAACTTAAATTCGGATAAATATACCTAAACCAAAACTTAAGGAAATTGTCGGAAAGATAATATCTCCCAAGTCTCGATTTCTCACTTTCGGTGATAGGAACTATTCTTTTTATCATTTTAACTTCAAGCAAATTTTTCAAGTACGGACTTATATCAGTTCTCTTAACTTTTATGTAATCTTTTATCTCATTAACTTTTGTTTTTCCAAAAGCTATGGCTTCTAAAATCAATTTATAAGTACTTGCATCTTCGAATTCGTACCTCATTATAAAATCAATCTCATCCTTTAAAAAGCTATCTCTTTTCTTCAACTCTTCTTCAAGCCATACCAAAAAATCCTTATCTATTTTCGCAAGATAAAATGGGATTCCATCTGCAAATCCATAAATTTCTATAAGTTTTTCTGCATCTAATTGAGGAAAAAATTTCTTAAGGTCGAAAAAAGAAACTGGTTTTACTTCCATAGAGCTTGTTCTTCTACCATATAAAGGACTTTTATAGCTAAGAACATTCGAAGTTATCATAGATACAGAAGAACCAATTAAAATTAGTTTTACTTTTGAATTCTTCAGCATAGAATCTACAATTGACTGAAAAATGCTTAAAATGTTTTTATCTTCTGTTATTAAATTCTGAAATTCATCGATTATAATTACATCAACCTTATTTTTCAAATAATCTAGCAGAACCTCCCAATCCATTTTTAATTTTGAGATTTCAGGAAAGTGCTTCAAGCATATTGAATAAAACCTTTCTAGATTATTTCCAGTTATAGCAAGGTAATATATTCTTTTCATGTTTTTAGTAACTTCTAAAATTAATTCAGTCTTACCTATTCTCCTCCTGCCATAAATGATTAAAAACTCAAATTTCTCACTATTCAAATATCCTTTTATTGTTTCTAGTTCTTTTTCTCTGTTTTTAAAAGATTGTATAACCATAATTATACTAATTGTAATTATACTATTTAAGCTTTACTATCTCTGAACTTTTTTGTTTTTAATTTAGCAATTTTGCTCTTAAGCTTAAAAAGTTGCTATGGAAAACATAATAAAAAGAGGATTGAAAAATTATTAACTACTTGCCTTTGTGGAAATGGTTGTCAGAGTAGATTTGTGTCATATGTGACTTAAAATTATTTAAATTTATGTCACAATATGCACGTAACTACTATCTATTCTTTCCAAATACTATTAGTAGGAAATAAAAAAGTTTAAATATTTATATTCTTACAATATAAATATGGAAGAAGAATTAGTGGAAGACTTTTTTATAAAGTTAAAAAAAGTAGAAGGAATAGAAAGGGAGTTAAAAATAAAAATAATTAAAAACAAAGTTTCTTGTATAGTTGGGCCTAGAAAATCTGGAAAAACATGGTTTATGAGAATGCATGCAAGTGATGAGTTATATGTTGATTTACAGGACATAGCTTTTAGGGGTATCTCGAACAAAGAATTTTTTAAAGTTATTGAAATATATGCCAGGGTTTTCGGTAAAAGTGTGAACAAAATATTTATAGACGAAATACAAGAGATGAAAGATTGGGAATTTCTGCTTATCTCACTTATGAATAGAGGTTATGAAGTTTTTGCAAGTGGCTCTTCATCAAAAATTTTGAGAAAAGAGTTTTCCTCTTTGTTAAGGGGAAAAAACACAATTTATCTTTTGCTACCTTTCAGTTTTAGAGAATTTCTAAAAGCTAGAAGATTCCAAGAAGATTTAAGAACTTTTGAAGGTAGAGGAAGGGTTCAAAAGTTTTTGAAAGATTTTTTATTGGTTGGCGGATATCCTGAGGTAGTTTTAAATGAAGATAAAAAAGATTTTTTGTGGAAAAGTTATTTTGATGAAATATTTTACAGAGATTTTGTTGAAAGACATAAAATAAAAAATATGGAATTTGGAAGACTTTTACTAGAATTTACTTTCCAGAATTTTTCTAAAGAAATAAGCATGAATAGAATAAAAAAATTTTTGAAAGGTAAAGCACCTTTTACTGATAAAACTCTTTACGAATACGCTGAAATGTTAGAAGATACTCTCAATATATTTTTTGTTGATAGATTTTCTCAAAAAGTTCATGAAAGATTAAGTTGGCCGAAAAAGATTTATGTTGCAGATTTGGGAATTACAAACATTTTAGCATTTTCAGAAGATATTGGAAAGAGGATGGAAAATGCTGTATTTCTGGAAATATTAAGAAGAGTAAATTATAACCCTTTGACGAAGATTTACTATTTCAAGGATAGAGAAAATGAAGTGGATTTTGTTTTAAAGGAAGGGTTGAATATAAAGCAATTGATTCAAGTGACTTATGCTTCTGCTAAAGATGAAATAGAAAAAAGAGAAATTAAAGCCTTACTAAAAGCTTCTGATCTGTTGAAATGTGATGATTTATTAATAATAACATGGGATTATGAAGATGAAATTAAAGTAAATGATAAAACTATTAAGTGCTTACCTTTATGGAAATGGTTGGTAGAATGAATATTGAGAAAATTGTATCAAAACTTATTTTTTTCTTATGAATAAAAGCTTAATCTTTATCCTATAGGGATAAATATTTAAATAAAAGTTTATCCAATATGTTGTTATGAAAAAATACCTAATAGATAAGAAAGAGGATATAAAAAAATTAAATGTGATTGAAAGAGAAATAAGATTGAAACCAACTAAAGATTTTTCAATTGCTATAATAGGGCCAAGAAGAGCCGGTAAAACATTTGCTTGCTATTACTTGATTAAAAAGTTGAATTTAGAAGATAGTAAATATTTGTTTGTTAATTTTGAGGATGATGAAATAAAAAGGAGGAATAGAGAGGAAATTGTGAAGTGCATTCAAACTCATGTGGAAATTTATGGCGAAGAACCAGAATTCATATTTTTTGATGAAGTTCAAAACTTGGCAGATTGGCAAAGCTTTGTTTATTCGCTAATTGAAAAAAAGCGCTATTTTATTTTTTTAACAGGTTCTTCTTCCAAACTTTTAAGCAGGGAAATAGCTACACAGCTAAGAGGTAGAAGCTTAAATTGTGTTGTTTTTCCGTTTTCCTTCAAAGAATTTTTGCTTTCAAGAGCAATTCAGATAAAGAAAATTTATTCTAGTATTGAAGAAGCTAAAATAAAAAAATTTTTGGATGAATACCTTAGAAATGGTGGTTTTCCTCAAGTAGTTTTGAATGAGATAGATGGAAAGACTTTTGCTCGAGAATATATGGATGTTGTTTTATATAGAGATCTTGTAGAAAGGTTTGAGATTGAAAATGTAGATGCAGCAAGGTACTTACTTTATTCCTTAGTTGAGAATTTTTCGAAAGAATTTTCTGTCAACAAAATTTATCAAGGAATGAAGAAGAAAGGAATGGAAGTTAGTAACAAAGTTTTATATTCTTACCTTTCCTACATTCAAGAAGTTTTCTTTTCTTTCCTTGTCAAAAAATTTCATTACTCTTATAGGAAGAGCGAACTAACAATTCCAAAAGTATATGTTAACGATTTGGGCATTGCAAGTAATTTTTCTGAATATAGGTTTTCAGAAAATATTGGAAGATTGATGGAAAACTTAGTTTTTCTTGAGTTGAAAAAGTTGGAGTTAGAAAATTTAATAGAAGGAATTTTTTACTGGAAAGATTATCAGCAGCATGAGGTTGATTTTGTTGTTAAAGAAGGTTTAGAAATAAAGCAATTGATTCAAGTAACTTATGCAAATGGAAAAGATGAGATTGAGAAAAGAGAAATTAGAGCTTTGTTAAAAGCTAGTGATTTGTTGAATTGTAAAAATTTGTTTATAATTACTTGGGATTATGAGGATGAAATTAAGATAAATGATAAAACTATAAAATGCTTACCTTTGTGGAAATGGCTGTTGAAATGAAAATTGATAAAGGGTGTGAAAAATGAATGAAAAAATAGAAAATTTAATGAAAAGTGTGGGGGAAAGAGAGGGAGATACTATGTATTGGTTTAGACTTATCAGACATTTATCGGACATTTATCGGACATTTAGTCTTTATTCAAAAGATGGGGCTACTAGATACTACAACAATATTTTGAATTTACTTAGTTTAATAGTTGAAAATATATTAAATATTTGCCAAAAATCTAGTTGGCGATTAAAATGAGGTATGCCTATATGAGTTATCGTAATGTACAAAAATTTTACATAACAAAAACTTTAGTTAATATTCCAAAGATTAAAATTGGAAGAAAATCTTTTGCAAAAGCTTCATTAATTTTGTTTTTAGCTTGTTTTATTCTTTTTATCATTTTATTAAATCTAAATTTAGTTAAAGGAGTTTCTGGTAGTACCATAACAAAGTATCTTGGAACAACTGCTGTTTCTAATTTAGGTGGAACCTATTGGAACTTAACCGACACAACGGGAGCTGCAAATACAGCAACAAGTGTAAGAAATGCAAGATTAACTGGGAAATTTATCTTTAGGCCAGGAACTGCAAATTCACAAACTACAGGAAACCCAGATTCAGGAATTCCAGCTGGTTTTGGTTGGGGAACAAACTATACATTGAAAGGAACAATACCTGCTGGAACATGGACTTTTCAAGTTAAAACAACATCTACAAGTGCAACTGGACAAGGTTTTGTTGGTGTAGTTGTATATAAAAACTGCACTGGAACAAGCACAAGACTTTTTGGTGTTTTTAACACGACTCGAAATGTTTTGGCTTCTACAGCTGCAACAATTACAACTATTACAACAAGTCAACCTTCTTTTGATGTCGATGGTTGTTATTTAAAAGTAGAGTATTGGTTGAATGTAACAGTTGCTGGTGGAAGCAACACAGGAACTGTAACTTTTACTGTTAATGAGTTGAGCGAATTTATCCGATTTCCAGTTGACACTACTCCACCTCAATGGAGCAATCAATCTCAATCAACTTCCACACCAGCAGTTGGAGCTCAAGTTAATCTATCAGCTTATTGGACTGATGATACTGCCTTATCTAAAGCTTGGTTAGCAACAAATGAAACTGGAATTTGGGAAAATAAAACTACTTATGGCTCTCCTATTAGCTTTAGTGGAGCAGTTAATGGTTGGTCAAATTTCACATGGCAAAACTCTTCTATACCAGCTGGAACAGTAGTAGCATGGAGGATTTATGCTAATGATAGCGCTGGTAATGAAAATGTTACTGATATAATGACTTTTGAAGTTGCTGATACTCAGCCTCCAACATACAGCTTAAATTCAACAAATTCAACAGCAGCTGGAACAGCAGTTAGCCATAACCTATATTGGCAGGATGACGTTGGATTAAGTCATGCTATATTCAGCTTTGATAATTGTACTGGAAGCATGCAAAATATAAGTGTAATGAGCTTAAGTGGAACGGCAGCGTGGAGCAACTTTACTGTTGTAATAAATTCAACTGTTGGCTGCACTATAAGATGGTGTGTGTATGCTAATGATACAAGCAACAATTGGAATGGAACTTCTTGTGAAAATCCATTTAGCTATACAACAACTCCTGCAAATCAACCCCCAACCTTATCAAATAGAATTGAGATTCCAGCTTCACCAACTACTTATTCTCCTGGAGCAACTTACAGATTTAATATAACTGTTAATGACCCTAATGGAGAAAGCGATATTTCTACAGTAATTTTTGAATTTAATGGAATTAATGAAACTGTAACTAGCTATGTGGTTCACAATTCTACAGCAAGAAACTATTCAATAGCAAAAGTTGATTTGGCTGCAAATCCATCAGGATATATTTTTAGATGGTACGCAAACGATAGCCAAAATGCATGGGGTAATGTAGTTGAAGGAATTTATGTAATAAACAAAGCTGCCTCTTCAATTTCAATTACATTTTCATCAAATCCAGCAACATATCCAACTGAAACCACTGCTACATGTAATAAAATCGCTGGTGATAATTCTGCAATTTTAACTTTATTTAGGAATAATACTCAGGTAGCTCAAGGCTCTGGTAGCTTTGTATCAGAAACTATAACCTTAGGTGCTGGTGTATGGAATTATTCTTGCACTTATAGTGAATCTGAAAATTACACTTCTTCAAGCCTAATAGACCAAAACTTGCAAGTAAATAAAGGTAATAATATTTTAACTTCTCTAATTTGCTCCCCTTCTTCTACAGTAACCTATCCCACACAAACTACTTGCACTGGTTCACAAACTTCAACTGGTGATAATGATGTTATTTACTATTTATACAGAAATGAAACTCTTGTATCTCAACTAACTAATTCAAATCCTTCAGAAACAATATTATTAGGTGCTGGAATTTACATTTATAAGTTCAATTCTTCAGAAGGAGCAAATTATACTGCTAATTCCACTGGCATAACTTTAACTTTAATTGTTCAACAAAACACTTCAACTATAAACTTCATGAATTTAACCATAAATGGAACTGAAAGCAATAAAATTTATACATATCCTGCTGTTTCAAATGTTACAGGTTGGTTTGATGTAAATGCATTTGTTGGACCTGCACCAACTTTTACACTTTATAGAAATACAATAGAAATTGGAAGTTCTAACCCAATAAGTGATATTGTTCAATTAGCAGCCGGATTTTACAACTATACCTATTATACTGCAGGAAATCAAAATTATTCATCAGCAAAAAAACAATTAAATCTAACAATTCAAAAAGCTGATATCTTGCCTTATCTGCATATAGCAATAAACGGAACAGAATCTGATTCAATATATACTTATGAAAATATAACAAATGTTACAGCTTGGTCTACTCTAACTGGTCAAGCTGGAATAACCTATAGCCTATACAGAAATACTTCTACAACAAGCATTTTAATTGGTACTGGAACTTCAGTTTCTGATATTCTTAGACTTGGAGCAGATATTTATTATTATGTTTACAATACAACTGGGAATGAAAACTATACTTCTGGCTCTTTAACAAGAATTTTAACCATAAACAAAAAAACACCAATAAATATGCTTGATGTTTATCCTGCATTCACAAACACTTATCCAACTCAAACTACAGTTACTTGTTCTATTATTTCTCTAAACAATGAAGTTACTGCTCAACTGTATAGAAATTCTTCTGCTATTAATCCTTTACCATCTACAACAGAAACAATAATTCTTGGAGGTGGAGCGCATACTTATACTTGTAATAACACTGCAACCCAGAACTACACTTCTTCAAGCAACTCAAGTATTATAATAATTCAGAAAAATACTTCTACAGCTAACTTCATGAATTTAACCATAGGAATTGGAATAACAGGGCAAGAAAATAATTTTACTACAACTTACCCAACAACAACTAATGTAACAGGCTGGTATGATTCTTCTATGTTTGCCGGACAAACAATAGTTTTTACACTTTATAGAAATTCAACACCTATAGGAAATAGCAATCCCATTTCAGATATTATTATGCTTGGTAGTGGGACTTACAACTACACATATTATACTGAGGGGAATGAAAACTACACATCTGCAACAAAGAATTATTGGTTGTTTGTGAATAAAGGAGATCCAAGCCCATTCATCAATTTGTTTATAGATAACCAAACAAGCGATAAAGCTATAATTTATCCTGAAATAGCAGAAATAAGAGGAAATGTATCTGCAATACAAGGTGCGAATGATTTAATTTTCAATTTATACAGAAATAATTTATTAATTGGCTCTGGTAATTCAACAAACCAAACTGTAGATACTACAAGACTTGGAAATGCAACCTATACTTTTGTTTACAATACCACTGGTGGAGCAAATTGGACTTCTGGATCTTCGCCTATCAGAAAATTATATGTTTTGAAAGGAATTGTGCCATTAAGATTAGCTATAAATGGAACTGAAGCTTCTCAAACATTCACATACGAAAATATAACAAATGTAACTGGTTGGAGTGAGATTACAGGAGAAGATTTAACATTCAATTTATATAGAGATGGGGTACAAATAGCTTCTGGTTCTCCAGCCAGCGAAATTATCAGATTAGGTGCTGGAACTTACACTTATGTTTTTAATACTTCGGGTGGCTCAAATTACACAAGCAATTCTACATTTTTAACATTAACAATTAACCCAAAAACTATTAACATTTATCTTGCTTTAAATGGAACTCAAGCAAACAGAACTTACACTTATCCAGAGGCTGTAAATGCTACTGCATGGAAAGATTCTACAATTAATAATGAAGGTACTGTAACTCTTTTGAGAGATGGTATAAGCATAAGCTCTGGTCAAATAGTTACAGAAGAAATTTTACTTGGAAATGGAACTTATAACTATTCTGCCATATTTTCAGCATTTAATTATACAGCAAATCCAATTTTATCAAACAGGTTTGCTTTAGTCAATAAAGGTATACCTCCAATATATTTAGCAATAAATGGAACTCAAAGTAATGTAACTTATACTTATCCTGCTCCTTCAAATGCAACAGGCTGGCTTGAAACTTTAAATAATGAAGGTACTGTTACTCTTTTGAGAGATGGTATAATTATAGGATCAGGAATTTCTGTAAGTGAAATAATTCTCTTGGGAGCAGGTGAATACAACTATTCATTAATTTTTGCTGAAACTCAAAATTATTCTTATAGCTCTATTACAAAAGATAGATTCTTGAAAATTAATCGTGCCGCTTCAAGTGCAACTTTAATTTTAACTCCGGAATCACCAATAACTTATGAAACAAAAACTAATGCCACATGTCTTGAAACTAATCCTGAAGCTGATGGAAAATTATTTAGAAATAATACAGATGTTACTTCTGAAAATAATACTTTAATTACCTTACCCGCAGGCATATGGGAATATGTTTGTAATGTAACTGAAACACAAAACTATACTTCTGCTTCAGCTTCAGCAATTTACATAGTTAATAAGAAAAATGCTAATGTTCAAGTTTATCCTTTAACTCAAACTTTAACTTATCCGGTAACAGTTTTACAATATTGTACAGATGATTCTTTGTTTATGGATTGTAGTTTATACAGAAATGAGACATTAATTTCAAACAACACAGAATATTCGCCTGCTGCTGGTGTTTATGTTTATAAGGCAAATATAACAGATACAGCAAATTATACAAACTACGAAGATGTGGAAATACTAACAGTAAATAAAGGTGCAAGTAGTGTTAGACTTTTCTTAAATGGAACAGAAGGAAATAGAAGTTACACTTATGAAGATTATGCAAATATAACTGCTACTTTAAATATCTCTGGAAAAGTATTTTATATTGAAGCCAATTTCACTGGAGCTACACAAATAATAAATCAAGGAATAAGTCCATTAGTAAATATAACAAACGATTTTGGTGCAGGCTTATTTAATGTAACTGCTTACTGGAATGGTGATGAAAATTATACTGGCGATAGCAAAACATATTTCATGACGGTAAACAAAAAACCAACAACAACTTTTCTTTGGATTAATGGTACAAGGGGAAACCAGTTTTACACAAATGGAAGCTTTGTAAATTTTACTGTTGAATTGGTTGGTTATCCTGGAAGGCAAGTTGAGCTTTGGACAAATTATACTAATGGTCAATGGAAGAAATGGGATTCTGGAAATTCTCCATTACAAAATATTACTCAATTGACTTCACCTGGTATATTCAACTTTACTGGTAATTTTTCAGGAAATGTTAATTATACAGACAGCTATGAATCTTGGGTTGTTAGTGTATCTTTGCTACAATTAACAGCAAAATTAGAAAGTTTGTCGCCAACAAGCATAAACCAAAGAGAAAATTCTACAGCTATTGGCAATTGCTCTTGCACAGGAGGAACTTGCAATAATGTTTATATGGAAATACAAGCTAATGGAATTCCTATTCCAAATGCAACAGGTAGCAATTTGCAAGTTAATGGAACCAATCCTTACTTTATTGGCTCATTAACAGATAGTTGGGCTATAAGAGCTTGGAATATAACTGGTTGGGAAGCTGGAGTTTATTCAATAAGAATAAAATGTAATTCAACAGAAACTATGGATGTTTTCTCAAGTACAAAAGATTTACAAGTAAATGATACAACATCGCCAACTTGGAGTGCAAATGTTACTTATCCTCTTTCACCAACAATTTATTCACCTGGAAAAACCTATCAATTTAATGTTACATGGAATGATAATGTTGGTATTTCCACAGTTTTTATTGAACATAATTTCACTGGCGGAACTCTAATAAATAGCACCATGAGTAATTTAAGCTCAGAATATTATTTCACCATATCTGATTTAAAAGCTGGAACTTATGTTTGGAGAAGTTATGCTAATGATACGAGTAATAACTGGAATGTAACTGAGCAATTTGTATATGTTATAGATAAAGCGCCCACACTTACAAGATTATTTTTGAATGGAACAGAAGGAAATAAAACTTATAATGTAACAGAATTTGCCAACTTTACTGTAGCTTTAAATGTTTCAGGGAAAACTGTTTACTTGGAAACTAATATGAGTGGTTGGATATTACAATCTGGAATAACTCCGCTTATTAATTATACAAAATTGAATCAGAAGGGAGTTTTCAATATAACTGGTTATTTCTTAGGAGATGAAAATTATACAGCAAGCAGTCAGACTTATTATGCTAATGTATTGGATATCGAAAGTCCCAAATGGAACAATTTAGGACAAAATGCAACCTGGGTTGGTGTTAATAAAACAATTTTACTTTTTGCAAATTGGACAGACAATTTTGATTTGGATTATGCTTGGCTTTCTACAAATGAAACTGGGGAATGGAAAAATTATACAGCTATAGATATTAACCTTACTTATAATCAAACCTGGTCAAATTTCACATGGCAAAATTCTTCTATACCAGCTGGTTGGACTATTGCATTTAGGATTTATGCTAATGATAGCTCGGGTAATGAGAATGTTACAGAAATAAGAACTTTTGTAGTTAATGCAAGTGAAGTGTGGAGATTTTCAACCTTAGGATTTATTTATTCTTCTCCTGCTGTAGGAGATATAAACGATGATAATATAATTGATGTTGTTTTTGGTTCTTATGATAAAGGAATTTATGCATTGAGAGGAAGTGATGGAGCAAAAATATGGAATTTTACAACAAATGGCTCGGTAGCTTCAAGTCCGTCTTTAGCAAATTTAACAGGAGGCTTTTATTTAGATGTTTTTGTTGGAAGTTATGATAATAATATGTATGCTATAAATGGTTCTGATGGAAGTAAGATTTGGAACTTTTCAACAGGAGGAATAATATTCTCTTCGCCAGCAATATATGATGTTAACAAAGATGGATTTTTAGATATTGTTTTTGGTTCTGCAGATAATAAAATTTATGCTTTAAATGGTAGTAATGGTAATCTTTTGTGGAGCTATACTACAAATGGGAGAGTATTTTCTTCACCAGCAATAAGAAATATTAGTGTTAATAGCTATCCTGTAGTTTTTGTTGGAAGTTATGATAATAATATGTATGCTATAAATGGTTCTGATGGAAGTAAGATTTGGAATTTCTCAGCACAAGATAAAATAGAATCTTCACCGGCTGTTGACGATATAAACAATGACGGATTTTTGGAAGTAGTTTTTGGTTCTTATGATAGAAGAATTTATGTTTTGAATGCCAGTAATGGAGAACAACTTTGGAATTATACAACTGGAAATTGGATTACATCTTCTCCAGTAATTGTAAATATAAGCAACAGTAAGAAAATAATTGTTGGCTCACATGACTCAAAAGTTTATGCTTTTAATGCAGATGGAACAATAAATTGGACATTCACAATTCCTACTGGAGGAAGAATCCCTTCTTCACCTTCAATAGCAGATGTTAATCTAGATGGAATTAATGATGTTATAGTAGGTGCCACAGACGGTAGGATTTATGCTATAAGTGGAAATAATGGCAATTTAATATGGAGCTATAATATTGGTCAATATATTTTCTCTTCACCATCCTTAGCTGACTTAAATGGAGATGGAAACTTAGACATAACCTTTGGCTCTTTGAACAAAAATCAGTATTTGTTAGATCCTCCTTCATGGAATTTGTTTGGAGGTAATGAAAGAAGAACAAGAATTTTTGATAATTCTCCGCCAGAGCTTTTGTTAAGTGGAATAGAAAAAAATGGAAGCAAAGTAATAGTTTATTCACTTTGGAAAGAAAGATTCTCCAATTTGGATTACGCGATAATAAAAGAAAATTCAACTGGCACTTGGAATTCACATACAATTAGATTAAAGGGTACAAAAGATTGGGTTAACTATAGCTTTTATGATTCTTCATTTTCCTACATAATAGAAGTTTTTGATGAATATGGCAATTCACATAAAATTGAAAATCATATTGAAAGTGAACATCGTGATACCAATGCTCCTTTATGGTATAATAATCAACCTTACCTTCAATTCAATTATTCTAAAAATCAAATATATCAATTAAATGTAAGCTGGTATGATGAATCTGATATAGAAATAGTAACCATAGAGCATAACTTTACTGGAGAATTTGTTAATGAAACTGTTAGCCATTTTGATGGAAACAATTATCATTTTTCTGTAAAAGATTTGCCTGCTGGAACATATGCATGGAAAGAATATGCTAAAGATATTTATGGAAATTGGAATTCTACAGATAGTTTCTTTTTAATAGTAAACAAAATACAGCCAAATTTAGAACTTGTTTTACCAGAGAATGTAACTTATCCAAGTTTGATAAATGTTAGTTGTATAAAAAGAGAAGGTGATTTAAATTCGAGTTTGATTTTGTTAAGGAATGGTGTTGAAATTGATAGAGGAGAAATTGTGAGTGAAATTTCTACTTTGAATGCTGGATTTTGGAATTATTCTTGTATTTATTCAGAAACTCAGAACTATAGCTATTTTAAACTATCTAAAAATTTGAAAGTTGAGAAAGGAATTCCAATTTTGACTCTTTCAATAAATTATAATAACACATGCCCGTCAAATGCAAACATTTTAGCATACGAAAATAATACTGGTGATGAGGATGTTGTTTATAGATTATATAATGACTATCAACTTTTAAATGAAGGTAGTGAAATACAATTAAATTATACTTTTCTAGCTGGTGAATACAATTTTGTCTACAATTCAACAGAAGGAGAAAATTGGACAAGCAATCATGTTACTAATTTTATAAATATATTTGATAACTCAAATCCTGTTAATGAAGTTTTTGGGAAAAAATTTGAAAATAGAGAAAGTTTGCTGATTTATTCTAAATGGAATGATGGCTGCTCAAATTTAACTTATGCTCTAATAAAAGAAAATTCAACTGGCACTTGGAAAGAGCATGAAATTAGAATGAATGGAATGATTGATTGGGCTAATTACACAATTCCTGAAAATGAGTTAAAATCAGAAAATGGATGCATATGGATTTTGAATTTTATTTGCTTTAAAAGAATATTTTTCAGTGTAGAAGCTTTTGACAGTTATAATAATTCAATAGAGTTAAGTGATAGTGTTTCGTACGTTTTCATAAAACCATTTAAATTGAATTTCAATTGGTTTAGACTTAGGTAATAGTTGTGAAGTTAAAAATTGTAATAATAGCTGCAATTTCTATCTTACTCTTATTTTTATTCTTTCCAAAAGAAATTGAAGTTTATCCAAATCCAATAAAAGCAAAAGATACTGATGGTACTCCACAAGAAGAAATATTAGAAAACATGAAAAATGGGTTTGAAATGGTTATTTTGAAATTTTATCCATTTGGTTATTTGGAAATAACAGAGTGGGAAAAAGTAAGATTTTTAAAAGAAGTGTATGCAATAATTGAATGGAAAACTTATAAAGACTTGGGAGCTGGAAACATTTACATAGGATATTCTTTTGATGGTAAGAATTATGTTGAGTTTGGGCCATTTAATGAAAGCGAAAATTTTACAAAAACTGTTATAAAAATTCCCGTCAACATTTTTTCTGATATAAGTAAATTAAAAATTAGATTTAGAGGTGAAGATTTAGATTTTGCTTTAGATGCGATAGCTGAAGTTAATATAAAATTGAAAGTAATTAAATATAAGTTTGGTTGGTTTGAATGAAGCTACTGCTTTTGTTTACTATTCTTACATTTTTCATTATAATAAAAGCAGTTTTCTCACCTTTGAGCAATTTTTTTCCTGTAGCATGCCAAGATTCTGATGGAGATTGTAATGTAGAAAATATTAATGCAAGTGATAATGTTTTTGAATTGGTTGATTTGCTTACTTATCCTTTTGGATGGATAAATTCAAGTGACTGGGATTTGGATTTGCCATCAAATACAATTTTACAATCAGCTTATTTGCATGTTCTTTGGAAAACCGATGTTGGTTTTGGGGCAAGTAATATCAATATAGATTATTGGAATGGTACTCACTGGATTAATTGTGCTGGGCCATTTTCAGAAAATCAAACGATAAGCGATACTATATGCAATATTTCATCTTTATCAACAAATCAATTAAACAATATCATGGTTAGGTTCAGGGGTGAAGATATAGATGGATTTCCAAATGCTTTTGCTTATGTTGATTTAATATACATAGTAGCAAACTATAGCTTTGGTATTCCTTATCTTGAAGTTGAATTAATTCAACCAAACCCCAATTTTGTAACCAATGTGATTCAAAATTCAACTTTTATTGTTAATGCAACCGTTTTTTGTAGAGTTGGCTCTTGCGGATTTGTAAATGGAACTCTTTTGTACAATTTAACTTCTTTTTATCCAGACACACCAATAAACACTAGCTTTGGAGATAAACCTTTTTTTGTTAATGAAACTCCTGCTTTAGCAATGAAAGCTTGTTCAAATAATCCTTTGAATGCTAATGATTTTTGCAATTTAACTTGGATTGTTAATGCAACTGGTAATATTGATACTGCCTGGAAAATTGGAGTGTATTTTAATTCCTCTGATCCAAATATAAATCCAAATTCTACATCAAATGCAACTGTGGTTATAGTATCTTGTACTGTAGATTTTAATTTAACTTGGAATTCCATAGATTTTGGAACACTTCTTCCAAACACTTTCAACAATTCAGCTCCCGGAAATTTGAACAACACTTACAAAATAACAGTAAATCCGGGAAGCTGCAATTTAGATTTATATATAAGAGGTACTGACTTGGTTAATACAACTTTTAATTCGGTAATAAAAGTTGGAAATATAAGTTGGAGCAATATAAGCAGCAATTTGAACGATGGCTTTTTCCGCTTGTCAGAAACAAATTCTTTAATAAAATCAAATGTACCAGAAAAAACAAATGTTACAACTTGGTATTGGTTGGATGTTCCTCCTGTTTATGCTGGAAAATATAATGGAACAATTTACATAACTGGTGTTAAAAGATGAATAAGTTTTACTTAATAACAATTTTTATATTTCTTCTTGTTTTGCCAAAAGGTGAAGCTATAAGTTTTGGAAGTATTTTAAAAAAAGATTTAGCTATAATAAAAGCTGACGAATCTGCTAAATTTGAAATATTGTTTTGGAATGTTGAAGACAAACCTTATGAAGTTAAGCTTGAAGTTGAAGAATATCCTGAAAATTGGTTTGTTATTATTCAACCAAAGGAATTTACTTTAAGTTCATCATTAGGTGAAGAATACATAAATTTGCCTTATTTGGAAAAGCCAGTTAAAGCTTTTCTTGTAAATGTTTTTGTTAAACCTAGCAATTCTATGCCTGGAAAATACCAAGTTGTAATAAGAGCAAAAGCAGGTATTCCACAAGAAGGTATAGCTTTCTTTCAAGAAAGAAAGTTTAACCTTTTAGTCGAAATTAAAAGTGAAGAAAAATTTGAAAATACGAGCTCAATTAAAGCTGAGCCTTCATTTTCAATTGGAAAAATAGCAGAGAGAATTAATTTTGAAGCACGCGAATTAAAAAATGTTGTAAATTCTATTGGTGAAATTGTAGTAAAATCAAATTCAATTTTTTATATTTTGGCAATTATCGCGATTTTAATAATCTCGTTTATAATATATAAATATGCGTAATGTTTATTTTGCAATAATAATTCTGATAACCTTAATTGTAATTTTTTTTGCTAAGGATACATTTAAAACAACTACAGGCTTTGGTATAATAAGCATGTTAAATGTTTTGGTTCAAGAAAAAATTAATGGGAAAATATTGTTATCTTTTGAGCCTTTGATCGAAATTGGGAAACATCAAAACATTTATGTGGAATTTATAAATACTGGCACTAATCCTGTAAATGAAAGGATTGAAGTAAGAGTTTATGGTTATATAAATGGCACACTTAGACCTTTAGCAAATTATTATGATATTTTTGCATTTTTGAATCCTGGTGAGAGAAAAAGTTTTAAAACTGTTTTTTTGCCACCAAATGTAGGATTGTATTATATTCAAGCAAAAGCTTCTTTTGATACAAGAGTTGTTGAAGTTTGGGGAGCTTTTTCTGTTCAATCTCCGCCACCACAAATAATTCCAATTTATAAACCAATCTTTCAACCTCCGCCTCCTCCAGCACCAATTCCTGGAGTTCCAGACTTATCTCTAGATTATCCAAATTTGGTTAAATTCTATGCTGGAGAAAAAAAACTGATAAATATAAGTGTTAAAAATGTTGGGACAGCACCTGCTTATAACATTAAGCTATACATCTCAATATCTTCTTTAATAAATATATCAATTTCTCCAAAACAGTTTTCGGCTTTAAATCCAAATGAAAAATTAATTTTTTTGGTTTTAGTAGAAATTCCTTATTCGATAGAAGAAGGTATGTATCCTATTGATTTTGAAGTTATAAGTGATGGTGCTATAAAGAGGCAAGGGAAAATTTCATTACAAGTTATGAAAATACCTACATTTGAAGAAGAAGACATTTATTCAAAAATTTTAAATTATGAATTCTTGATTTCAGAAATTTTTTATCAAATAAATAATGCATCTTTACAAGGATATGATGTTGGTTTTGCAAATAAAACATTAAATTTAAACATACTCAAATTGAAAAATGCAAAAGATTATTTGAAATTGAATAGAATAGATGATGCTAAAAGAGAATTGAGAGAAGTAGAAAAGGGTATACAAGATGCTTTGCTTCAATTTGCAAGTTCTACTCTTTATATATACAAACCAACAGCAATTTACTGGTGGCTGATTGTTTTAATAATATTATCAATAGCATTAGCTGTTTTGGCTTATTGGTATTCAAGAAGAGAAAGAAGGCCAAGGCTTTTAAGAAAAACAGAAGAAATGGAAAAATAAATAAAAATAAAAATTATTATTATGGGTATTTTTGGTCCATTTGTTTATAAATCAAAGAAAACTGGTCAGAAATATTGGCTTCATGTAAAAACAAAAGGTAAGGCAAAAATATTTTATTTTTCTAAGGATCCTGCTGATGCTGTTTTTGATTTACCTTTCGGTTATGAGGTTGTGGAAAATCCTAAGACAGGATTACCTTTTTTAAGAAAGAAAACTTCTACAGGCTTATTTTCTATATTTAAGCCTAAAAAGAAAGTATAAAAAGATTACTTTTTAACAATTATTTAGTATGGCAAGGATAATAGGGATAGTTTCTGGAAAAGGCGGGGTAGGAAAAACTACCTTAGCAATAAACTTAGGCACAGTTTTATCCAAATTTTTCAATAAAAGAGTAACCATTGTAGATTGCAACATAACAACTTCTCATTTAGGCTTATATCTTGGTATGTATTATTTTCCTGTGACTTTGAACAAAGTTTTGAAAGGTGAATATGATATAGAAAGTGCTGTTTATGATTATTTTGGCAACCTGAAAATTGTACCAGCTTCTGTTTCTATAAGCGAATTGGAAGGTGTGGATATAACTTTACTTAGAGAAAGTTTAAAACCACTTGAAGATAAAAATGATATAATTCTTTTGGATGGAAGCCCTGGCTTGGGAAGAGAAGCCATGACTTGTTTAAAAGCTTGTGATGAAGTTTTATATGTAACTTCGCCATATGTGCCTGCTTTAATAGATATAGTAAAATATCAAGAAGTTGTGAGTGAATTGGGATTAAATCCTATTGGAATTGTTTTAAATGCTGTGGATAAAGCAAGATATGAAATGAATGCAAGAGAAGTTGAAGAATTGGTTCGTTTACCTGTTTTAGCTTCTATACCATATGATAAAAATGTTAAAAGAGCTCTTGCTGAAAAAATTCCTGTCGTTTTGTTAAATAAAAATTCACCTGCTAGTAGGGAAATAATAAAATTTGCTGCAAAACTTGTTTATGAAAAATATTACACAGAAAGTTCTTTTTCTAGATTTTTGGAAAGGTTGAGAAATTTTATAAATTTTAGGAAAAGTTTAGGTCCAGTTTAATTTGAAATTAAGGTAAACAAAAAAATTTTAATAGAAATCTTTATAAATGAAAAAAAAAACAATATAAATTAGAGAAAAATATGCGGTTAGACGAAAAAATTGGATTGGGTATATTGGGAATATTAATAGTAGCAGCATCATTTAGTTTAGTATCAGGACAAAATGAAGTTACAGGACCAATAAATGCAAGCATATCACAACCAATATGCATTCAAGCTAGTGGAAATTTAACTGCAGGTATTTTCTTCACAAATAAAACAACTATAGGTATACAATACCCAATAACAGATATGACAGTAGAAAATAATGCAACAGGAAATTACTGGGGAGATAACTTTGGAACAGTATATAATGTTACAGCATGTGGAGGAAATACAATAAATGTAACAGTTTACCAATCGGTATGTGATAATTTAAGAAATGGTACAAATGTGATTAATGTAGAGTGGGATGCTGGTGATGGTGGACAGGGACTTTTCTTTGGTAATGGCACGACACCAACAGCACCTGCTTTAACAGTTGCGCAGGAATGGACTCTTAAAGTAGATAACTTTGTACTAATAGGATACAGACTTGATAAAAATGATAATATATACCTAAGATATTGGCTTGATCCATGGCCAAACAATGCACCATCAGGAGTTTACAATACAACATATTTAATCAGAGCAGTAGAATTTGGTACTCCAGCAGGAGACGGAACTTGCTAAAAAGTAATTATAAGTAGTGATGAGGAATGAAAAGGATAGAAGTATTAGCATATTTGTTTCTATTTATTTTTTTGCTTATTCCTATTTCAAAAGCTCAAGTTGGAGTTGGTATAACAAGTTATAGAATTGACATGAAAGGCAGCATAGGCGAAGCTTATACTTATACTTTGGGAATAATGAATCCTAGCAGCTATACAACAAATGTAAAGATTTCTTTTGAATGTCTTGATTGTGTTTCTGAAGTGAAACTTTTTGGTATTAAACTTTTTGAAAAAGTTGAAATTCCAGAGCAATATTTCAAAATAGATAAAAATCTTGTTTCTGTTCCACCATATACAAATGAAAATAATGCTGTTCCAGTAACAATTAAATTTTCACCAAAATTTTTAATAACTAAAAATTTAAGATTTTATACTCCAGAATGGCTAAACTTTTTTGTGAAATTAGTTAATAAAAACTATGATGGAAAGTTTGAAATACCTTATTTAACACTTCTCATTGGTAAAAAAGAATTAAATGGAAAGTTTGTAGCAGATGTTGTTAGTTATAATGGTATAAAACCAGGGGTAATGCCTTCTGTTGCTGCAACATTAACAATGTCTGCAAAAGGAATGCCTGTTGGTAGCTTTATATTTCTTGTTATAATAATATTGATTTTAATTTTCCTTGTTTTGAGAAGAACAGGAATAATCAAACTAGAAAATTATTTTAAGAAAAGTAAAAAAATAACAAAAAGTAAAAAATAAACTAAGAATATTTTAGGTAAATTTTCTTCACATATTCGCGATAAATTAATGCAATTATAATGGCAAAAAAAGCAATACTAATGATAAAAAATAATTTGTTTATTCCTATCAAATTTATTGAAATTTTGTTAGATAGAGAAACTGCAAGTTTTGTTCCTTGAGTTGTTGCTATAATTCTTCCATTAAACTTTTCCTTATCAAAATGAAGAAGATAAAGAGGTATTGATATATTTTTACCAAAAAATTCTGTTTTGAAAATTGCTTTAAGGAATAGTGGGTTAGAAATCTTTACCATAATTTTTTCTTGTTTAAAGCTTGAAATTTCTAAATTTTTGGGGTTAACTTCAACATCAAGCAAATATTGAAAACTTCCTACTTTCTTTCCAAAAAAATTCACATCTTTTTCGCAATTTTTACACTGAAATTCAAACATTAAACTTACATTTTTTTCGGTTAAAGAAAATGGATGAATTTCCAAGAAACTTGTTTTTAAAAATGGTGCTTCAATTTCAATTTCTGATGGCCAAATGCCAATTCCAACTTGAGCTTTAGCTATACCTGAGAATAAAAAAATTAAAACTATGGCTAAAGCAACAATTTTAAACACAACTCTCACCTGCTGGAACTATTCTTATTTGGTATGTTGTGTTATAATTTAAAGCTGGTGTGTTTGGTGGTATAGTTAGCCAATATCTTAAATAAATTTTTGTGTTTGGTTGTGTATTTACTGAAACTTTATGTACATTGTCAAATCCTATAACAAAGGGGACAGCATCTCTAATATTGGGTGAATCAAAGCTGTTTGTTAAAGAAGATGCCCATTTAGCATAGCTTATGTTAATTTGTACATTGTCTGGTCCTATGCAGCCTGGTTTTGAGCACAAATGGCTAGTTGCACCATGGCAAATATCTCCAGCTATATTACCTCCAAAAAATATCCAATATTCTGTATTTAAGCTTGACCTATTGTAATTCCAAACTGCATTGTTGTTTTCAGAGCCGGAAAGCAATGGATATTGAACATTTTCATAAGCGCCTGTTTCATTTGTATAAAAAATTCCTTCCCAAAGTTTATCACTAATTATGATGTAATAATATGGTACAAATTTTATCGAAACATTTATTACAGGCAATTCTGCTTTTGTTTCGATGTTAAAAAATAGGAAAATTAAAAAAAGTAATGTTGTTATGTAAAGCCACTTCATATGAATCACTTTTAAAGCATTCCTAACTAATTATTAATTATGTGGAATAAATATATCATTTCAGCTGTTCTAATTTTCACAATTTTAATTCCTTTATCACTTTCTCAAGTTAATATAACTCAAAACCAAACTGTTATAAATTCAAGTGTTGCTCTTGCTCCAAATATTTTTTTATCAACTTATTCAAGCAAGTCATCTTATTGCCCACCAGATGTTGTTAATGTAACTACAGTTGTGGAAAATCGTGGTAATTTGGGAACAATTGGAAATTTGTCAGTAAAAGTTTTTGATCCAAACAATTTTTTGTACATGAATGGAAGTTGGATAAATATAGCTTTAATGCCAACTGATATAAAAAGTTTTTATTTAAATCGCACTCTTACCGAAACTGACACTGCTGGAATTTATGATATAGTATCAAACATAAGCTATGGAAATTCATTTAAAGAATCGAGATTTAATTTTAGAATAAAACAAGGTATAGGAACCTTAGTTGCTTCTCCTCCTTACATTGAAGAAACTAGGATGCCTGGAGACACAGTAGTTAGAGATATTTACTTTTGGCTTATTTATGCTTGTTACGGAACTTTAGTTTATTTAAACACAACTCCTGGACCGCCTGGTGATTGGGTTGTGTTTTCAAGAAATCCAATTTGGATTTCACCAGAAGAGTGGAATGTTACAAGAGTTTTCATTTATATTGACTTGCCAAGAAATACACCACCTGCAGATTATAATGGCTATATTTATGCATGGGCGGGTGCACAAAGAGTTGTGATACCTGTGATAATTCATGTCCAACCAACAGCAATTTTTGATTTAATAGTAGAAATACCACCAGACAAAAAAGATGTTTGTTTAGGAAGCAATGTAAATGCAAAAATTAAAATAAAGAAAGTTTTTCCTCCAGAAACCTTAGATGTAAACATGACTTACAGAATTGAAGCAAATTCAACAGTTTACGATGAAAGGAAGGAAACAATAGCAGTTACCACAGAATTAGAAAAATTTGTTACTTTAAGATTACCATCAAATGCACCAGAAGGCATATATACCTTTTCAGCGACACTTCAATATGAAAATACATCAGTTTATGCATATGATATATTTACAGCAAGAGATTGTCCTCCCCCGCCTCCTCCACCTCCGCCTCCTCCACCTCCAGTTCCATTACCAAATCTTGTTTTGAATGTTTCTACAAGAAGAATTCATGCCTTAGTTGGCGAGCTAACTAGCTTTTTAGCATGGATTACAAATATTGGTGATGCTCCAGCTTATAAGGTTAAACTATCTGTTTCAGGAATTCCATTAAGTTGGATAACAATTAGACCCGCTATTTCAGATTTGTTGCCTGGTAAAAAAGAAGAATATCTTGTTTTAATTAAAATTCCTTCTGATGAAAAAGAAGGTACTTATCAATTAAAAGTTAGAGGTATAAATAGTTGGCAAAGTAATGAAGAAATTGTTTTCTTGACTGTAGCAAAAGATTTGGAATCCTTAGCTAAAAGTTTATATGAGCAGGTAAATAGAACTAGTGAAAAAATTGAAAAAATAAATCAATTAACATGTTTGGATATAAGTGATATAAAAGTTGAAATAAATACAGCTAAAAGAATTTTTGATGTTGCAATAAAAGAATTTTCGGAAAGAAATTGGAAAAAAGCTATAGAGTTTTTTGAGCATATTCTAAATGTTTATGATAGCATCTTGATTAAATCGGAGATAATAACCGATAAAGCATTTTCTGAGTTAAAGCCATTTTCTTTTGTTCCTTTTACTGAAGATGTTAAAAATATTTTAAGAGAATTGTCGATTAATTTGAAAGATAAAGATTATAAGGCTTTTTGTGAAAATTTGGACAAAATACAAAAACTTTCATATTATTCTCAAATTTCATTAGCTTTAACTATTTCCGCATTTGTAGGTAGCGGATTTATAATATATTTTGCTTATAGAAGAAAAGTTGAAATTGAACCATTCAGAAGATTAAGGAAAATTAGAGAAAGATTGAAATTAAAATAAAAATAAATTATTATTTATGAAAATCAGCAAAAAATACATAATTTTTGTATTCTTATTTTTAATTTTATTTCCAATATTAACAAACTCTACAATACAAAAAACAAATTTGTTGGATTTAGACAATCCAGTTTTTAATTTCACCGAAGATAGGCTTAGTCCTTTGAATGGAAGTTCACAAACTTTTGATGTGTTGTTTTATGGGAATGAGAATAAAACTTTATACATAAGGATTCCAAAGAATTCAACAATTCTTTATTCCAATATCACTTTAAAAGGGCAGATGAGACCAATTCAATCTTCTGCTATTGAAGAAATCTGGAGCTTAGCAGTTGGAAATGTCACAAGTTCTTCAGAAAATGAGATTGCTGTAGCTGCTACCTCTTATGTTTTTCTTTTAAATTCGTCTTCTTTTCAAATATGGAATTTTTCTGTTTCTGGTGTACCTTTTTATGATGTAGCTATAGGAAATGTTTCTTCTGATGTTGGGAACGAAATTGTAGCTGGTGGTTCCGATTATAAGGTTTATGTTTTAAATTCTTCTGGAAATTTGAAGTTTGAAAAAATGATTGGAGAAATAATTAATGATGTGGCTGTAGGTGATGTGAATTCAAGTATAGATTATGATGAGATAGCTGTTGCATTAAATAATGGAACTGTTTTGTTGTTAGATTATGAAGGAAATATTCTATGGAAGTATACAATACCTAATACACCAATAATAGATACAATAGCCATTGGAGAAGTTACAGATGAATATAATGGCAAAGAAGTTGTTGTTGGAGCTAATGACAATAATGTTTATATTCTTAGTTCTTCTGGTTCATTTATATGGAATTTTGCTACAGGTGATTTTGTTAGAGGTATTGATATAGCAAATTTGACCGCAGACCCAGGAAATGAAGTAATTGCCGGTACAAGAAAAACTCAAACAACAATTAATTTGTATGTTTTAAATTTTGAATATTTTCCAACAAATCCTTGGTTAGACATAGGCAATGACACAGTAATAGATTGGAGTTTTTCTGGTAAATTTAGGGGTGAATCATGGGCTTCAAACAAATCTGCTTTCCAAAATTACTTGTCAACTTGCATTCCAAATAGCGATGGAAATTGTGATATTCCTTTAGTTTTCCACTCAGATTTTTCAGGAGATTTAAACATCACATCTATTAATATAACTTATCAGTATAATATTTCTGATATTGTTTCTTACCAAATTGTTACAGATTGGTCAAGAACAAATAATATAAAAGTTAATGAATCTGTTGGGAATGTGGTTAAAAATATAACCTATTTAAAAAATCCTGCTGTCTCTGTGAGGTTCAGTAATATTAAAGTAAGTAGTACAGCAACAAAATGTGATTTTGATGGAGTTAGTTATAATGTATCATCTGGCATATGCGGACCATTCCCAGAAGTAGAAATTTTATCAACAAGATTTGATAAAGTTTGGGATGATACAATGAGCACTGATAAACCTGTTTTGATGAATGAATCTTTTGGATATATAGAAGAAGGATTTTGGAAGAAAAATATAACTATTTGGAACACAAGCTCTGCCAATTTTACAAATGTAATAGCAAATACTTCAATTAATGAAAGTGTTATAGCTGATGCTAAGTTGAAAGTTGATTGGTATAACAATGGGACTTTATATGACATAACACCAAATCAATTCAGCACAAATTGCAATACTTCTAATCCTACATTTTATCCTATAGTTATTGGAAATGATACATTTTTAGTTTGTAAGCAAGATTTTGGTAATGATGGTGTAGCTGATTTGTTTGTATGGAAACAGCCATTCACAAAAGGTTATACAAAATATCAAGCATCTGGCTCAGCAAATAATCTAGCACAATTAAAAGATTTTAATGTAACACCTTCACAAGCCATATGGGGAAGTAGTTTTAATATAAGCGTTAATGTATCAGATGCTGAGGGAGACAATGTTACAGTTAGATTATATGTAAATCTAACAAATACATTTAATATTTCAGCAATAAATTTATCCCAAGTAGTGTGGAATTTTATTGAAGAAAAAAATGTTACAGATAACACAATATCTGGGAGTATTTTGACTTTTAATTTATCAACTAACAAAAGCTGGACTGGAATAAATTTGTTTAAATTTGAATACAATGACTATAACTTATCAATTCAAAAGTATCTTCATGATTGGCGATCCACATCTGTTTTATATGGCCCAAATGTTACAAAACATAATGTTTTAATAACAAATATAGAAGGCAATGACACAAGTGTTAACAGAACTCAATCAGTTTTATTTGTAGTACAAATAAATGATACAGATTTTAATAATCAATCTGTTGAAGGAGCTCGGTGCATTTTCTATGTAAGTTTAAATGATACTAATTGGGATTTGGGCTATTCTACATTAAGTAATTCAACAGGATATTGCAACTATTCTTTTATTCCAAATAGTTCTTATATGCCTGGATTGAGATTTTGGAATGTGATTATTGATGATAGTTATTATAGCTCTAATTTTTCTGAAAATTATACTGTTAAAATATACGGGAAGATAAACATAAACCTAACAGAAGATACTTTTTATTCCAATGCAACAAGGCAAGAAATCAAAAATTTAAGGGCAAAAATATATGACGAATTTAATCAAACTATAAGAATTAGTGGATATGATTGTAATTGGTATATAGCTGGTATAAATAGAAGTTTTGAAAATTCAACACAAACAAATAGCAGCGGATATTGCAGCTATTCCTGGTTAACAAATTGTTCGGATGATGTTGGAATATATACAATTAATGTTAACTTAAGTGGAAATGTTAATCAATATTATTTGCAAAATAAAACACAAGATATTAAAAACATAACACTAAAAGATAATTTAAACATAACAATAGTTTCTCCTCAAGAAGGAACCATTTATCATCCAAATGATACAGTAATTTATTTAAATTCGACTTTGAAAGATTATTGTAATTCAACACCTTCTCATGAATATATTGTAATTTGGGATATAGAAGAAATTAATCCTTCTGTTTCTCCACCTCCCAAGGAAAATAGAATTGGAGATAATGCAACTTTAAACATATTAACTTATCCCCCTGGATTATTAAAAATAAACATTTCAGTTTTTGGAGACTTGTATAATAATGCTACAAAAAACACTACTGCTTGGATTTATGGTAGGAGTAGTGTTAATGTATCTTATCCAAAAAATAATCAGATTTATGAAAGAACAGAAACAATAAGAACTCTCAATATAAGCTGTTTTGTATTTAATAATGATACGACTCCGCCTCAAATAAGTGATTATAATGTGAGCATTTGGAATGACTCTACTTATATTGCATCAGGTAGAACAAATTTGTTGGGATATTTTAACTATACTTGGAATGTAAGTGATCTTCCTGATGGTAATTATACAATAAGGTGCAGTATAAATGATGAAAATATAGATTATTACAATCGATACCATGCAATTAAGCAAAATGATACTGTTTATGTGATAATTAGAGAAAAAGATACAATGCCGCCTGAAATTTTAAGTATTTCAGTAAATTCTACTACACCTGGAAACAATGTAACTATAGAAGCAAGAATAAGAGATTGGTATGGTGTAAATGCTTCTTGGATAAATTTAACATATCCTAATGGCACAAGCCAGATAATAGCTCTTAGTAATACAACACCTAATCTTATAGATACAATTTGGAAAGTGACGCTTTTTAATTTAAATCAAATTGGAGATTATGATTTTATTCTATATGCAAACGATAGTAGTGCTAATTCTAGCTTAAAGCCATGTATAGAAGATATAAACCATACTTCTTGTGCGTTTTCTTGGTTTGAAATTTATCAGCCTATACAACTTTATATAAATGCAACTTATGATATAGATTTTACTTTCTATAGACCTGGAAAAAATCTTATTGTGCATACATTTAGAAATCAATCAGGAAACTATAACTTTACATTACATAAAAGGCTTTATGATTTTGAAGCAAGGTTTGTTGACAGATATAATCAAAGGCATTCAATTAAATTCAATTCATTTAATTCAACAGCAACAGCAGAATATCAAAATAGCACGAATATAACAAATCCATTAAAAATTTCAGATATAGATGTTAGATGGATTAGAGTAAGGTCTGACTATGATGATAGACATTTGGCTGCAATTGAAATAGAGCAAAACATGGTTTTTTCGAATGTTACTATTAATCTGAATTATTCTAAAAGCCTTGAAGGTGTAAGGTATGAGCCAGCTATTAGAATATTCAAATGTTCTAATTGGAATAAAACTACAGTTTCTTGTGATTCTGGATGGCAAGAACTTAATTCTGAGCCAAATCTAACAACACACACAATTTCAACAGTTGAAAATTCAACATCAGTTTATGCTGTTGTGGAAAAAGGTTCTGCTTTGTTATTAAGTCCGGGGCAAGGTGGTACTGGCTCAGGTACAACTGGTGGCTTTACTGGATCGCCAGGTGGTGGCTATAGTGGTTATTGTGGAAATAGAATTTGTGATCCTGGTGAAAATCCTGAAAATTGTTTCACAGATTGTGGCGCACCTTTCATTGTTAAAACAAACTTAACAGAAGTTTATTTGTTGCCAGAAGAAACAAAAATATATGGACTTTCGATAACAAATAGATTGGATAAAAATATCACTCTGTTTATTTCTGTAACTGGTCCTATAAAAGGCATGGTTGATATAAGCAGAGAAGTTTCTTTATCTTCTCTTTCCAATATAACAATACCAATTAATGTTATTTCTCCTAAAGAAACAGGAACTTACACAGGATTTATAGTTGTTGAAGGAGTTAACTATAAAGAAGAATTACCTGTAACTATTAATGTTTTAGAAAAAAGATATATGCCATCACTACAATTATCTGTTGAAATATTAACAAAAAAAGTTGAAAGTGGTAATAAAGTTAGTTTTAAGTTAACTTACGATACAAAGCTCAAAAAAAGGATAGATGCGAATCTCACTTATGAAGTAGTTGAAGAAAAAACAAGAAGTATAATTGCAAGAGAAAGCAGTTTAAAAACCTTAGAAGGATTAAATGTATTTTTGGATAATATCACTTTGCCTAAAAATGTATCTGTGGGAATTTATTTCTTAAAAGTTATTGCAAGTTATGATAGCGAAACTGTAAGTGCTTTAGATTCTTTTGAAGTAATTTTGCCTATTTTTACCATGGAAAGAATTAGACAAATTACTATAATTTCTTTAACTGCTTCTTTCATAGCATTTACTCTTTATATTAGGAGAATTTATTTTGTAAGAAAAGCTGCTAAAGCAAGATATATTTTCCCAATAGATTTTAAGCTTCTTCCTAAGGGAAACCTTTGGCTTGGAAAGATAGCAGAAACTAATATAAAAGCTACTTTTGACATAAATGATTTAACAACACATTTACTAATAGCTGGAGCTACTGGATCAGGAAAATCTGTAACTGGTAGCATATTTGTTGAAGAATTGCTGGATAATAAAATACCTGTAGTTGTTTTTGACCCCACTGGCCAATGGACAGGATTTATGAGACCTTGTACAGATCCGAAAGTTTTAAAATACTATAAAATGCATGGATTAAGCACAAAAGATGCAAGATTTTATCCAGGAAATATAATAGAAATAACAGACCCAGAAACAAAAATTGATTTGAGGAAATATATGAATCCTGGCGAAATTACAGTTTTTCTTTTAAGTAAACTTAAGCCAGGAGATTATGATAAAGCAATTACAAATTTAATTGATACAATTTTTGAGCAAGGTTGGGAAGAATCAACTGAAGTAAAGCTTGTTGTAGTTTTTGATGAAGTTCATAGATTGCTAGAGAAATATGGGGGTGCTGGTGGATATATTGCATTAGAAAGAGCTTGTAGAGAATTCAGAAAGTGGGGAATAGGATTGATAATGATTTCTCAAGTTTTAAGTGATTTTAAGGAAGCTATAAAAGGAAATGTTTTAACAGAAATTCAAATGCACACAAAAAGCCTTGGAGATTTGAAGAGGATAGAAAGTAAGTATGGTTTGGAATTTGCTAAAAAGGTTACTAAGGAAGAAGTTGGCATAGGTATGATTCAAAATCCAAAATATAATAAAGGTATACCTTGGTTCATAAGTTTTAGACCTCCTTTACATATGCCACACAAGCTTCCTGCATCTGAGCTTGAGATGTATAAAAGATATAATATTGAAATTGAAAAAATAAAATTAGAGATAGAAAGGTTAGAAAAAGAGGGTAAGGATGTAACAGATTTGAATATTGATTTGAAATTGGCTCTTGAGAAAATGAAGCAAGGTAGATTCAGAATGGCAGAAATTTATATTGAATCTTTGAAAGAAAAATTGGGTATTTAAATGGAAGAAAATCTGAAAGAACTTAAAGAAATAAAAGAGGAGTTAAAAGGCAGGGGAAAGGGTAAAAAGTTAAGTGAAGAAGAGAAAGCTGAATTAAGAGAAAGGTATGGAGTAATTAAGGAAATACCTGAGCAAATTGTAGAAGAAGTTGAAGTTGTGGAAAAAAAGCCTGAAAGAAAGGAAGAAATACCAGAAGTTTTGCTGAAAGTTGAAAGGATAGATGCTAGAGTTAGTGCGGTTGAAGAATACAAGAAAATTTTGGATGAAAAAATTTCTAGAATTTCTGAAGAAATAGGAGAACTTAGGTCTACTTTTTTAGCTTTAGATAAAAGATTTAGTTCCATAGAGATTAATGCTGAAAGGGTTTTAAAAGCTGTTAGTGAAGTAAAACCTGAAGCTATAAAAGGAAATTTTGAAAAAGTTGATAAGGAAATTCTTGAAACAAATGCAAAGATTGAGAGATTAAATGCTATGTTGGAATCTTTGAAAAAGGAATGGAGCGAATTGAAAAGTGCTTTTGATAAAATAAAGAATTTGGAAAATGTATTGGATGTTGCTAGAAAAATTGAGGAGAAAATTGCAAAAGTTGAGGAAGTATCAAGATATGCTGATAGAACAGCTGCTAAAGTTGAGGTTGTCTTTTCTGAACTTAGTGGTAAACTTGGGGAAATTGAAAGACAGAAAGGTAAAATTAGTAAGCTGGATGAATTAACAAAAGAGATGGTAAAAATGTTGGATGAAATAAGTTTAAGATTGCCAAAATTTGCTGAAAAGGGAGAAATTGAAAAGGCTTTGGAAGAAGTTGAAAAGAAAATACAGGTATCTCCAAAAGAGTTTAATGAAATTAAAAATGCGATTAAAGAAAGTTCTATTGAAATATCTGAAATGAGGAAAATTTTGGAAGGGTATGAAAATAAATTAAAAATTTTTGATGAAAGGGTAGGTAAAATTGAAAATGTGGCGAATAGCTTGGAGTCAAGAATTGATAGCAAGATTGATGATAAATTGAATGCTTTTGAAAGTAAAATTAATGGAATATCTGAAGAGGTTAGAAGCTTTGATAGCAAGTTTGCATCGATTTTAAATAATATGGAAGTTTTGAATAAGAAGGTTGAAGATGTTAGTTCATTGGAAATATCTGAAATAAAAAATAAGTTGGGGGATAATGAAAATAAATTAAAAATTTTTGATGAAAGGGTAGGTAAAATTGAAAATGCTGTAAATAACTTGGAATCAATAATTGATAGTAAGATTGGTGATAAATTGAACCTTTTTGAAAACAAAATTAATGGAGTTATTGAAGAAGTAAGAATTTTTGATAGCAAGTTTGCATCGATTTTAAATAATATGGAAGTTTTGAATAAGAAGGTTGAAGATGTTAAATTTGGGTATGAAGAAAAGATTAGAGAATCTACAAAAATAATAGAAGAATTTTCTATTATAGCTAAAAATTTGATGAAAGCCATGGAAGAAGAATCTAAAAGAATAAAAAATATTGAAAAAATAGCTAAGATTAATTTTGAGATAAATAAGCTTCAAAATCTAACAACAGAAGAAGAAGTAAATAAGTCTCTTGAAAATATAAGAAATTTTGTTAATGAGATGAAAAGCTTGGGAATTTTCGATGATGGAATAAAAGAATTCATAGGTAAGAGTTTGTTAAATTTTGCTGAAAACTGGAGCTATTACGATGAAAATTTATCAAATTTGTATCTTAAAGAAGCAAAAGCTTATTTGTCCTAATTGTTGGGAAATAATTGAAAATTAAGATAATTTTGTGAATAAGGAAATAAATTTGTCAAATATAGAAACTTTTCTTTCATATGGTATTTCTAAAATTTTTGCCGCAATTTCTTTAAAAGTTAATGAATTTTTTGAATTTGGATTTAAATAAAATGCTGGAACTCTTTCATTAACACTTTTTCTTATAAGTTCATCTTCTTCTATCACACCAAGTACTGGAAGTCCAAAAACTTCTCCTATTTCATTTGCAGTTAATTGATTTTTAATGTTTTTTGAATATTTGTTCACAATAACTCCAGTTTGTTTGATTCCCAAATTTTCAGCCAAATTTGAAACTTTTAGTCCGCTAGATACAGATTGTATATCTGGAGTAACAACAATAATAACTTCTTCGCATGCTTTTAAAACTTCTACAGCATTTTCATCTACGCCTGGTGGAGAATCAATCAATAAATTATCTTCAATTTCCAAATTTGAAAATATTTTTGAAAGTGAAATGTAAGATGATGGTTCTATAAAGAAAGATGATGGTATTATTTTTATTCCAGATTTGTGAATGTATATTGTATCTAAAATGTTTATATCATTAATTAAAGCTTCATTCAGATTTAATTGGGAATTATAAAGTCCTAATTGTAAGCTTGCGCCACACATAGTTAAATCAGCATCAACAACTATAGTGCTTTTACCAAAGTCATTTAAAGCCATAGCTAAATTAAGTGCAACTGTAGTTTTTCCAACTCCGCCCTTCCCAGAAACTATCCCTATTATTCTTCCTTTCACATGTATCTACCAATTAATTGTTAAAAACAAAAAATTTAAATTCTTATATTTTTTGTTATTGTGTTATAATTTATAAAATAAAAATTTACGAGAAATTCTTTATAAAAAAATTAAGCTTAGAAATTCTATAAATTAAATCCTAACTGCCTAGCCAACTGCTTTAATTGACCTCTATCCAAGCCTTTAATTCCACCAAACCCTTTTAACATTTTCTTCATTTGATTATACTGATTTAAAAGCTCTCTAACTTCTTCTTCTTTTCTCCCAGAGCCTTTAGCAATTCTTTTAATTCTGGAACTATCAATTATATCTGGATTTTCTCTTTCTTCTTTTGTCATACTCTGAATTATAAATTTCCAAATTTTCATCTTTTCCTCTTGTTTTTCTAATGCATCCTTTGGAAATTTTATAGCTCCAAATCCAGGAATCATACTTACAATTTGTGATAACGGCCCAACTTTCCTTATATTTTCAATTTGCTCCATGAAATCTTGTAAAGTAAATTTGCCTTCAATTATTTTTTCAACCGACTCTTTTTTAATTTCAGCTTCTTTTACTTTTTCAAGCAATGTTTGTAAATCGCCTAGGCCAAGCAATCTGGAAACAAATCTATCTGGGTCATACAATTCAAGATTTTCTATTTTCTCACCAGTTCCAATAAATTTAACCTTAGCACCAGTAACACTGCAAGCACTTAATGCTCCTCCGCCTTTAGAAGTACCATCCATTTTTGTAATCATTATACTTCCAATTGGTACAACTTTATGAAATGCTTCAGCCTGAGATTTAGCTTGTTGTCCAATAGTTGCATCTATAACTAATATTGTTTCATCAGGTTTAATCTTCTTACCAATTTCTTCTATTTCTTTCATCAATTTTTCTTCTTGTTTATGCCTGCCAGCAGTATCTATAATAATAACATCTTTTTTGCTAAATTCCTTAATTCCATTTTCTATAATTTCTATAGGATTTTTATTACCCTTTTCACCATAAACTTGAACATTTATTTGTTTACCAAGCTGTTGCAATTGCTCCAAGGCTGCAGGCCTATAAACATCTGCACATATTATTCCAACACTTTTACCTTGCTTTTGTAAATATCTTGCAAGCTTCACTGTGCTTGTGGTCTTTCCTGAGCCAAGCAAACCAGCCATAAGAATTAAAAATGGCTTTTTATTTAAATTCAGGGGCTCAAATTTCTTACCAAGAAGATTAACAAGTTCTTCATAAACAATTTTAATAACATGTTCGCGTTTACTCATGCCTTTTGGTGTATTTTCTTCAAAAGCTCTTTTCCTAATCTTATCAGCTAATTCATTTGCCAACTGAAGATTTACATCAGATTGAATTAATGCTCTTCTTATATCTACAATAGTTTGTTCTATAAGCTTTTTATCCACAGTTATTGATGTTAACAATCTATTCAATGATGCTTTTAAGCTATTTCCTAATTCTTCTAAGACCATATTTTAAAAATAGATACTTTTAAATATATAAAAAACTAATTAATTATTATAAGGCCTGAGGAAAAACTTTCTATATAGTGATAACAAATGATAAAGCTATCGTTAACTAGTAGCGCGGAAGAGGAACTAAAAAAAAGAATAAATGAACGCGGGCTTTATTTAAAGCTTTCTTACTCTGAAAATTCCATCAACTTTTATTTTGTTGATAAGATATCTGATAAAGATGAGGTAATTTCTTGCAATTCTCTGAAAATATTGATAGAAAAAAATGATTTGAATTATTTTGATGGTGTGGAAATTCATTATATAGATAATCCTGGAGAATGGTTTATCTATAAAAAGCAAAGCTAAACTGGGTACTTTTTTATAAGTTCATCTACTTTCTTCTCCAATTCAACATCTCTTATATAATTTACTTCTATTTGGGGGCTTATAACTAATGGCTTTATTCTAGATGGTTTATACTTACCATTTAAATTATCAATAAGTCTCATTTTTTCAAGTATATTAAGATATTTTTCAGCAGATTTTTCATCTATACCATATCTTTTAACTTCATTGTAAATGCTAATATGATCAATTTCTTTATTTTTAATTATAGTAGCATAACAAATGTTTGCTTTTATTGATTGTTGCTTGCTTACTTCCTCTGATAAAAGTCTTAGGTTATTTACATCATAAGTTTTAATTAAATCCATTAGCGATTTTCTTGTCGATTTATATTTTTTATAGTAGTTGTAGATTTTTTTAATACTAAAAGCTGTAATAAAAAGTATTATACCATCAATCGCTCTTGGTGATAATCTTAAAATACTAAGTAAATCAGATAAAGAAAAGTATAAACCATTTATTTTAATTCCTATACCAGATAATGTTTTAACAATTTCTTGATTTTGACTCAAAAGGTAACTAGCTGTTATTATACTACCTATGGATAATATTTCTCTCCATGATATAAACTTCGACAGACCAAATTTTGGAGAAGGATTTGGTACAATATACTCTATATCATCTTCATTCAAATCTTTTATTATACTTAAACTTTGTATTATATCTCCTGGTTTTCTTTCAATTTCATAAAGAGCTAAAACATCAACTAAAGAATCTTTTCTTCTCCTAACAAGTATAGTTATATCTCTAAATTCTTTAATTGAAAGTTTGTACCTAATCCAATTACTTGTCCACTTGTAAACTTCTTTCCAATAGCTTGTTTTATAAAAATCTCTGAAAAGTCTTTTAATTTTTTCTGATGAAGTAATAGGTGGGAAACCTCTTTCTCTAGGCCTTTTACCTATGTATTTTTTAAAACTTTTTCTTGTTTCGGTAAATCCTGCTTCATATGCATATTCAACCAATTCTTTGAATATTTTTCGTATTCTTTTATGTATTTCTCTATCTATTTCCTTAGATTCTTTAACTTCCCCATATTTTTCTTCAATTAAATCAATTTTATCATGCATTGGTCTACTTTCATTTCCTTTCAAGTATTTTAATGTATCAATATAGTTTTCAATTTTTTTGTAATTGCTCAACTTTATAAATTGTTCTATGGCAACTTTTCCATTTAAGTATAAGTTAAAATCATCTTCGGTTAAAGATTTTTCAAGTTCAATTAAAACAGATTCATCTATATATCTTCCGATTTTTATCACCTAATAGGAAATATGAAAAATAATTTTTAAATAATTGAATTGTTTAGTTACCTTGTATCAAGAAGTTAATAATTGGTTAATAAACCAATCTTTATCAAATTCCTTTAAATCAGAATAATCTTGCCCGGTAGTTAAAAATAATATCGGCTTTTTTAACAAATAAGAAACAGAAAGTATTGCTCCTCCTTTTGGATTTATATCAAGTTTGGTGAAAATTACTGCATCTATTCCAATTGAATCATTAAACATTTTTGCTTGAGAAACAGCATCATTTCCAACTAAGGAATCAATAACCAAAACTTTCAGATCAGGTTTGCTGACTCTAACTATTTTTTGCATCTCATTCATTAAATTAATGTTTGTATGTGTTCTACCAGCTGTATCAATTAAAACAAAATCTATTCCATTAGCTTTAGCATGAGAAATAGCATCAAATGCAACTGCAGCAGGATCGGCTCCATAATTGTGTTTAATTAGCCTAACACCAAGCTTGTTAGCATGTTCTTGTATTTGATCTATAGCAGCTGCCCTAAAACAATCAGATGCAGAAATCACACATGAATAATTATTTTCTAAAATCCATTTTGCAACCTTAGCTATACTTGAAGTTTTTCCATTTCCATTAAAGCCAATAAATAAAATTACAAAAGGTTTTTTCAATTTAACTTTCTCTTTCAAGTCTATTTTTGGTACAGATAAAATTTCTGTCAAACTTTGTTTTATTGCACTTTTGACAATTTCTTTTTCTTTTCCTCTTTCAATTTCTTTATTCACCAATGAATTTTTCAAATCATTTTTAATTTTTTCCACAACTTCAAATGCAACATCTGATTCAATTAAATCTGTTTCTAATTCGTCTAAAATTGGATTTATGTCTTCTTCTGTAAGCTTCTTTACAACCAAGCTTTTTACTATTTTTTCAGAAATCTTTTTAATCCAAGATTTTTTTGGTTTTTCTGGTAAACCTTCTGATTTAATTTCTTTTACAATTTCTTCAACTTTTTCTTTTGTTTCAGGTGCTTTAAATTCAATAGTTTCTTTAATTTCTTCTATTATTTCTCTTGGCTCTTTTTCTAACAGTACAGATTCCTTTTTTTCAATATCCTTTTCCAAATTTTTAATTTCCTCTTCTTTTTTCTCAACTTTTTTGGAAAAATTCTCTACTAACTTTGAAAATTTTTTCTTCAGAAAATCAAACATAACAATCTAAGAAGAACTTTGTATTTGCAAACTAAGTTCATTCATGATAATAGATATATTTTTAATTTCATTTTCTATATCATTTATTGCTTTATCAAGCTCTTTTTTCCTTTTGTTAAGTATTTCTTTGCCCTCTTCTATTGTTTTTTCAATTAATATTCCAGCACCAATATCTATTAAAATACTATCCTTTTTAATAACCCCTTCAACATATGCGTCTCCGCCTATGGAAAACAATACTTCTTTCTTTTCAGCAATTTCTCCCAAACCTTCAATCACAGAATCAATTTCACTTATCTTTGACATTATAGCTTCACGTTGTTTAACTAATCCTTCCATTCTAGCTTCAAGAATTTTGTAATTCAATATCTTATTTTGCAAATCTTTATCCTCTGCCATTTTATCAGCATGCTTATATATTTTAATCTTACAAATAATTAATATCATGCTAATAAATAAAAAATAAAATATTTTTCAACTTGAGTTGATTTTAATGGTTATCATTAAATTCTTTGGTGGAGTAAACCAGATAGGTGGAAACAAATTTTTAATAGAAGATAAAGATACTTCTATTTTCCTTGATTTTGGTATGAACTTTACAGAAAAATCAAAGTATTTTGAAGAATTTATAAGACCGAGAGCTGCTAACGGAATAGTTGATTTTTTAGAAATGGGGTTATTGCCTGATATAAAAGGAATATATAGGCATGATTTGTTAGAATTTGCTGGAATGGAAAAGCATCCAGAGCCAATAATAGATGGTATTATTTTATCTCATGCTCATTTAGACCATTCCTCTTGTATTTCATTTATTGATGAGAAAGTACCAATTTTTACATCAGAAATAACAAAGCTTGTACTAAAAATTATGCAAGAAACTTCGCAAAGAAATATTGAAGATGAAATAGTAAATTTTAAAGAAAGGCCAATTACTGATAAAAGAAAGAAGCCGATAGAAAGGAATTTCCCAAAAGTTAATGGAAAATTTAAAGTAAATGGATTAGAAGTAGAATTGGTACCTGTGGACCATAGCGTACCGGGTGCTTGCGGAATAATTGTGTATACATCTGATAAAATAATAGCTTATTCTGGAGATTTAAGAATGCACGGAACTCAAGGTTATCTTACTAAAGAATTTGTAGAAAGATTGAAAGAAATTAAGCCTGATGTTTTTCTTTGTGAAGGAACAAGAATAGATGAAAATGAAAGAACAAGTGAAGCTGATGTTAAAACAAATTGCATTAATGTTGTATCAAAATCGAAAGGATTGGTAATAGCTGATTTTGCATGGAAAGATACCACAAGATTTAAAACATTTTTTGAAGTCGCTAAAGAAACTAATAGAAAGCTAGCAATTCCTTTTAAAGATGCGTATTACATTAAAGCTATGAGAGAAGTTATTCCAGACTTACCTAAGATTGATGATGAAAATATTCTTTTATATCAAGATAAAAAAGGTAGTGGAACTTATTCAAAAAGTGATTATCAAGTGTGGGAGAGAGAATTTATCGATATGGAAAATACAGTAAAGGCTGATTATATAAATAAGCATCAGGATGAGATAATTATTGCTATTGGATATTATGATTTACCTGAATTAATTGATTTGAAGCCTAGGACTGGAAGCATTTATATAAAATCTACTTCTGAAGCTTTAAATGAAGAAGAAATTTTTGACCTTAATAGATTGCATAATTGGTTGAACCACTTTGGAATACAGTATTATCATTTTCATGCTTCTGGTCATGCTCCGGGTATTGATATAGTTGAGATGGTTAATGAGATTAATCCAAAAATTTTGATTCCGATACATACTGATAAGGCTGAAATGTTTAATAGGTTGGTTAGAAAAGTTAATATTGTAAGAGCTGAAGTTGGAAAAGAGATATCTTTATAGCTTGATACCTGTGGTAATTGAAGCTTTTGTTGAGTATTTAAAGATTAATTTTAATACTAATTCACATGATAGAATTGATAATTGCTTTATATAATTTTGCATGGGGAACAATAAACATATACAATTATTACCCTTTAATCAGAAATAAGATTAAAAAGCATACCGAAAATGAGGAAATAACTGAGTTACAATCATGGCCAAAAATTTCTGTATTAGTTCCGGCATATAAAGAAAAGGAAGTACTTGAAAGGTGCATTAAAAAATTATATGAAGCAGACTATCCTGGTGATAAAATTGACGTGATTTTGATTACCGAAAAAGATGACAATGAAACTAATGAAATTGCTGAAAGATTAAAAGGAAAATATTCGCTTAAACATGTTGTTGTTGAAGAAACAAAAGAACCTAAAGGTAAACCAAGAGCATTAAATCAAGGTTTAAAGTATGCAGAAGGAGATATAGTTGGTGTTATTGATGCTGAAGATATAATTTCTCCATACTTGTTTAAAAAAGTTGCACATAAGATAGAAAAAGAAAATTTTGATGTTGTGCAAGGTATTTTAGATATGGTAAATGATTATGATGGTTGGAAAAATTTGCAATTCAGAGCAGAATATGGTTATTGGTATAGAATTTATTTACCTGCATTAGCAAAACTTGGATTTCCGGTACCATTGGGTGGAACTACCAATTTTATAAAAAGAAAAGTGCTTGAAGAATTATGTGGTTGGGATGCATATAATGTTACAGAGGATTTTGACTTAGGTTTAAGAATTTATAATGAAGAAAAGATATTAGATACAAATAAAAGTGGTGAATTTAAAGATAAATATAAGATAGGAATTTTCAATTCTATAACTAAAGAAGAATCTCCGATTACTTGGAGATATTGGATTCGTCAGAGAACAAGATGGCAAAGAGGTAAAATACAAACTTTGAAGAAGTATTTAAAAAATCCACCGAGAGGAATAAATAAGAAATTTCACACTTTTATGGCTTGTTTATCTCCACATTTTGGACCAATAAACTTATCTGGAATATCATTAAGTATCTATGCTTTAATTAATAACATACCATTACCAACTCCTGTTCAAGAATTAACTTACTTTAATCTTGGAGCTTTGGGATGCTATATGTATATGCAAGCTAAAGGCTATTTAGATGCAACAAAAAATGAGAATGTAAAAAATAGAAAAATTAAAGCTTTGGTATGCGCAATTACTTTACCTGCATACTGGTTTATGCAATGGGTTGCTGATTTTAGAGCTATAAAACAAGAGTATATAGAAAGGAAAATATTTTGGGAAAAAACTAAACATGAGGGGAGAAATTCATAAAATAGATTTTGAAATAATGGGAAAAATATAAATAGGTTATTATGTCAACTATTGATGAAATTGAAAAAATAGTTGATGAAAGAGTTAAAGATGCTAAGAGAAAACAAATATGGGAAAAAGCTTTGAAAGTAACTGATGTTTGTGGTAAGGAAACTCTTTACAGTAAATTGTTTGGATATTTTGTAAAAAAATATTCAGATTATTACATACAGATTAAGTTTGACCGTTTTGGTAAATCTTTAGAAATAAAAGAAAGGCAAGAAAACAATAATTTTAAAGCTGTATTCTATATGTGGAACAATAAAATTGTGGATAAATATATTCCAGGTAAGTGGGAAGATTATTTAGAAAATTTGTATGTTAAAGCATATCAAATTGATTCAGAAAAAAAGATTAATAAATTAAGAGAAAATTTTGGTATTTAAATAAAATATCCAATTTTGACACATATAAATACTAAGTCAATTCTACTATTAATCAAATAAATAAAAATGAAAGTTGGGCTTTAAATAACATAAAAATGCATTTTAGACACATATTATATTCTAAAGAATATATTGAAAAATAAGTCGCTAAAAATTTTTTCAATTTGGTTGATTGATAAAATTTAATTTTATTTTCAAATAAATTAACTTATTATTATGAAAAACTTGTTTGCTTTAATATTGATATTATTTGTATTTATGGTAATACCTATAAGTTTGTCACAGACATGTGATCCTGATTTAGGATGCGAGTTAAGTAATGGTACTGAGAGTATTACAGTTCAACGTATAATATTAACTCCAGTTCCTTCTAGACCAGGATTAATAGTCCAAAATATAAGTGTTAGTGGCGATTTTAACTATCTAAATGTTTTTTGGAATGCAACATATGTACCAACAAGTACAAACAGGATTGGTGTAAATTGTTATTTAAATTGTCCGAATTTCACAGGAGATTTAGATTCACAATGTTCTGGATATAAAAATTGTAGCTATGTAGGCAATCAAGGTTTAGCTTCTTGTTCTATTCAATCACCAAATTATACCTTCGGGTTTGTAAAAAATAACGTCACATGTAAATTTTTTGATCCGGATACCAACATAAATTTCACTCTTCCAAATGGGGAAAATCCTGCTGTGAGTTTTGCACCATTAAACTTTACACCTTATGTTTCTGGTTTAAGTGCTGTAGTTGGAAAGAGAGTATCGTGGAAAATAAGTGTTACTAATCTTGGATTATTAAATGATAATTATACAGTTAATATAACAGACCTTCCTAATTGGGTAATAGTAAATCCTTCAATTCTAAATACATCTACGGTAGCATATTCTGAACTAACTTCTGTTTATCCAGAAGTTTTCTTTATTAATACTGGTAGCGGAAATATTGCAGTTTTATTCACTTCTAATACTGATAGTTTTGTATGTTCTGACCATAATAATTGTACAGGATTACCTAATTCACAATGTATAAATAATAAATGTACTGTAATTTTAACAGTTGGAGTAAAATCTCAATTTAACAGTCTTCCAGATTTTGACTTATTTGGTTTATTAATAATTGTTATTCTTTCATCTTCTATATTCTCATTCATAATCTTCAGAAAAAAGCAATAACAAAATTGCAAGAATAAATTCAATAGATTTGTATAACTTTTGTAACACCATCATTTGTTTTATCTCTTTCTAATTTATATGCTCTTCCTGTAACAGCTTCTTGTAATTCTTCTTCATGCGTGATTAAAATAACTTGATCCATAAATTCATAAACACGTTCTCTTAATGTTGTGGCCAATTCTGATAAAGATTTCACATCCAAATTCACACTCGGTTCATCTAAAATTAAAATTCTAAGGTGAGGTGCTAAAGTTAATGCTAATGCTATTCTTAAGGCTAAACATGCTATGCTTCTTTCGCCTCCGCTAGCAATACCTTCCACATTATCCCAAGTTCCAGACCTTGATAAAAGCTTTAAAACATAATCACCTTCTTCTATAAATAATCTTATTTCAGTGAAATCTCCATAAGGATAAAGTGTACTCCATAATTGATTCATGGTATAATTTACTGTTTCTATAAATTGTTTCCTCAATTCTGTTTGTGTATATTCTATAGCTTTTTCAAATAACTTAAAGTCCAATATTATTTTTTCCAATTTTTTTATTTTTTCCTTCATCACTTTCCAATTTTCAATTTGTTTGTTTAGATTTTCATAATTTTCTAATTTTTCTTTAAGTCTATCTTCTATAGAATCTAATTTTGTCCTATACTCTCTTTCCTTTAGCAATAATTCATTAAGCTTTTCTTTTAATAAATCCAAATTTTTACCTTCTAATTTGCTTTCTTCCAATGATAATTTGCTTAAGACATTTTCCAATCTATTTTTTATTTCCAGTTGCTTTCTTCTATTTTCACTTAATTCTTGAAACCTAATGTTCAAAAGCTCTATTTTATCCTTTTCTGCTCTATATTCTTCAAGTTCTTTTTTTAACTTGTCCAATTTATCTTCTACATCTTTAATAACTTTTGTATCAATCTCAATAGCCTCGCTTACTTTTTTCAAATTTTCCATTTTTTCTTCTCTTTGTTTTTCTAATTTGTTCAAATTTTCAATATCCACTTCCAACTTTTGAACCTTTTTATAAGTTAAATTTAAATTTTTTATTTCCTTCTCTATAGAATCAATTTGTTTTTCCAAATTTGACAAATGTTCTGTTAATATTTTAACTTCTCTTTCCTTGTCTTTAATTAGCATTTCCTTAACATCTTCTGTCAATCTTTTTTCACATACAGGACATTTGCTTCCGGATTTTGACAATTGCTCTATAGACAAATTCAAATCTTTTATTCTGTTTTTAACAGATTCTGCTTCACTTACAGTTTTCCTAAATAAATTGTTTTTCTCTTCAACTTCTCTTTCAATATCATCTCCAATTTCTTTTTTATAAATTTCAAGTTCTTTTTTAGATTTGAGTCTGTCTTCAATTTCTTTTGATATTTCAGCTAAATCTTCCTCTAAGGATATTTTTTTACTTTTATTATCAGCTAAATCTGTCAACAACTTTTCTCTCTTCAAACTTAAATCTTTCACTTGAAGCTCAAGATCAGAAACCTTAATTTTAATATTTCTAATATATTCAAAATCTACTGGCTTTTGTCCAGATAGTTCTTTTTCTAAACTCGACACAACATTTGATATTTCTGTCAATAGTGCGCTTAATTTTATTTTTTCCTTTTCCAATTCTTCAATATTTTTAGATATAATACTTAATTCTTTTATTTCCTTATCCAGCTTTACTTTCTCGTTAACTATATGCTCCAAATTTTTAATTATATTCTCTTTTTCCAATTTCAAATTTTCTATAGATTCTTTAAGCTCATTAAGACTTTTTTCCAAATTTTCTATTTTTACTTGATCAATAACAGATTGTAAAGCGGATTTTTTGTCATTAAGTTTATTATAAACTGTAACACAGTTTGCTCTAGCAGATTCGAATTTTTCAATCATCAAGAGCTCATCTATTTTCTTTATCCTTTGACCTTTTGGTAAAGTTAAAAAGTAGTCAAGATTGTTTTGCTCAGAATAAATTGCTTTACTAAATGTTTCATAATTTGTTTTTAAAATTTTCTCTACAATTTCTGTTACTCGCGATGTGTTGACTTCTAAAAGTTTGTTACCTTCTCTTATTTCAGCATAAGTTACACCTTTACCTTTTTCTATAACTCTTTTTACAGTATAGTTTTTATTGTTTATTGTAAAGTTAAGTTGTACTTCTGCTTTGTTTTTTTCGACAGGCCTTTTCATTATTACATTATCAAGTTTTATTTTCTTTGATTGAAGAGTAGGAAATGTACCGAACAATGAAAAACATATAGAATCTAATATAGATGTTTTTCCTGTGCCAATGTTTCCTATTATTACATTTGTTCCATTTGAAAATGATATGCTTGAATCAAGATGGGTTTTCCAATTCTTCAATATAATTTGATTTATCATACAAACTTACCCTTTAATGTTGATTGTTCGCCTAAAACCAAATTAATAACCGTATCGATATCTCCTTCTGATAAAAGATAAAAGAAACTTTCACTATCAAAAGATTTTTCAAAACCAAGCTTTTCAAGATTTTTATTCAATATAGTCATTCCAATTTCTTCTATAGACATTTTTTGCTCCATAATATTTCTTAAAATTTCTAAAGTTGAATCCGTTTCTTCTGATGTTAATTTTTTAGAAAACATTAATATCGCACTATTTTCATATTTTCTCTTTATTTCCGAAAGTTCTTTATCAATAAGTTTAGTCTCTTTTCCAAAAATCCTAAACTTTATTACAGGCTTTTTGTTATAATTTGATAAAAGCAATTTACTTACTCTATCTTCTATAATCTCTCTAATGGTTTTATCAGAATCTATACTTATGTCTTCATAAAAAAACTTTCTAGATTTTTCCAAAGGTACAAATTTTATTTCTACATTATCATCTAAGTAAATTTCATAAAACCCCTTTTCAGTTTCTGCTTCATTTTTTTCAAATTGTGTAACAACAGTGCTTCCTGGTATTAAAAACTTTGTAGAACCCAAATTTACTTCGGTATGCTCATGTATATGGCCATTTATAATTAAGTCAAAACCTTTTGGTAAATTTGAAAGAGAAAGTGTTGGTGGTTCTAATTGAGAAAAAACATAAGGCTCTATACTTTGATGTAAAAGCAAAATGTTAAAACAATTTGGTATTGGTTTAGGATTCCATCTATCCAAAATATCTTTTGCGTATCTTTCAGGAACATTAGACATGCCGTGTATTGCTACTTTTATACCATCTTTTTCAAAAATAATTGTATCCAAATTTAAATGAATTAATATTCCTGCATTCTCCAAAGCTTGAACTGCATTCAGCTCTTCTCTTGCTCTTCTTTCATGATTACCATGTAAAGCTATTATGGGCAAATGACTTAATGTCCTTTTTGTTATAATTTCTTTCAATTCTTTTGAGCAAGAAACTAATTTTAAACCTTTATTATCTGCAAGCAAAGGCTTGGTAAGAACTTTTAGTGCATTGGCCCAGGTTTGAGTTTTTGGGTATCTGACATCAAAAATATCTCCACATATAATTATCAAATCTGAATCAAGTGATTTGTTTATAGCTTCTTCAGCATTATCAAAACTATCCATTTCTAATTCAGAGTTTGATGCAAAACCTAAATGTAGGTCTGAAAGTACTGATATTTTCATATCAACCAAGCAAACTATTATAATTTAAGAACAGTATTTTTTTAACCTTTACTACGGTTCATTTCTAATTTCTAATAAGCTTGTTGAAAAAATTAAAAAGGATGATATCTTTCAATTTCAATTAACTGACCTTAAAACAGAACCAAAAATTTTAACTTTATAACCACAATAATTACATTCATTTCTTTCATTTAAATGCCAACCAATTATATCAAACCCGAATCTTTCAACAACAATTTTATTGCAACCAGGACAATATGTTGATTCAAATTTGTGCCCAGGAACATTTCCTATATACACATATCTCAATCCAACTTCTTTAGCAATTTTATAATGTTTTTCTAAGGTTTTTATTGGAGTTGGAGGTAAATAGTTTAATTTATAATCTGGATGAAACCTAAGGAAATGCATAGGCGTATCTGGACCAAGATTTTCATAAACCCATTTGCTTAACTTTCTAGCCTCTTCTAAATTATCACCTATTTTTGGTATAACCAAATCTGTTATTTCTATATGTATTTTTGTCTTATTTTTAATTTCGAGCAAACTTTCGAATATTGGCTTATTATCTGGTATTAAAACATATTTTCTTAAAAAATTAATTTCACCATTTCCTTTGAAATCAACTGTAATACAATCTAAAAATTTCCCAATCATATCAACAGTATCAGATGTATAGTATCCATTAGAAACAAAAATATTTATCAATCCTTTCTTATGAGCCAATATTCCAGTATCATGAGCATATTCAACAAATATTGATGGTTCATTGTATGTGTAAGCTATGCCTTGACAACCAGTTTCTAAAGCTAATCTAACAATATCTTCTGGCATTAAATCTTCGCCTGCTATTTCTCTTCTCTGACTTATATCAAAATTTTGACAATATTGACAAGCCCATGAGCAGCCAGTTGTTCCAATTGAAAATATTCTTGAACCAGGCATGAAGTGCATTACAGGCTTTTTTTCTATAGGATCAATATGAACAGCAACAGCTTTTCCATAAACAAGCAAATTAAGCTTACCATCTATATTTTTCCTAACTCCACAAAATCCAATTTGATTATTAGACAATTTACACAATCTAGCACATGCTGTACACACAATCTTTTTTCCATCTAATTTTTTGAATAGCCTAGCTTCCATTATCATAAAATCACCTTATAACTTTTAAGCTAGCATACCCAACTACTTGCGATATATCGCCACTAACATCACCTGAAGTAGCATAATTTATGAATTCAATTTTACATCCATATAATTTTGCAACCACAAGTAAAACAGTTACTGGTCCATAGCCACACATTGAAATATCAAACATTTGTACAGTATTGTAAAAATCTTCTGGATCACCTTTAATTATTGCGTCTATTGCTAATTTATCTTTTTTATAAGCTACTTCATTAGTTTCATAATGAGTAAAATCGGTGCTTGCTATAATAACTACATCTTTATTTTTTATAGATTTTGCTATAGAATTTCCCAAATCTTTACATACTTCTAAAGTTTGATTGAGCATACAAATTGGAACAAATTTGAATTCATTTCCATATAAAAATTGTAAAAATGGCAATTGAACTTCTATTGAATGCTCGTAAATATGAGCAGCTTTATCGCTTCTTGCAAACTTACTGTTTTTAATAATTTCATTTGCTAAATTTTCTTCTATTTCAATATCACCAAGTGGTGTTTCCCATTTACCTTTATTCATCACTGAAACTTGTGTACCATAGCCAGTGTGGTTAGGACCTATAATAATAAAAATTTCTGGTTTTCCATCCAAAGCAAGATTAAAGAATCCATTTGAAGCAGTTGGTCCAGAATACATATAACCTGCATGAGGTGATATTAGTCCGATTATTTTTCTCTCACCTTTTAAATTAACTTTCGGTAATTTCTTAGGTCCAAACTTACTTAAGAAACATTCTTTAATTTGAGAATTAAGGCTATCTTTTTCATCTTCATAAAAATATCCCGCTACTGCTGCTTTTCTTAACTCCATAAGCATCACAATAAAACATAATAAAATTTAAATTTTTAACTATTTCTTATGGAAGATACTGATAAATTTTTGCTAAAAATAGCAAGGAAAGCTATAGAAGAGTTTGTTAAAAATAAAAGAATAATTACTTGTGATAATTGTCCGGAAGAACTAAAAGTAAAGAAAGGTGTATTTGTTACAATTTACAAAGGTAAAGAAAAATCTTTACGTGGATGTATAGGCATACCATATCCAGAAGGTACTTTAATAGAGAATGTTATTAAAGCTGCTATCTCTTCAACTCTTGACCCAAGATTTAAGCCTTTGGAAGAAGATGAATTAGATGATATAAGTTTAGAAATATCTATTTTAAGTGAACCAAAGTTAATTAAAGTAAAAAATCCAAAAGAATATTTGGAAAAAATTGAAAAGGATAAAGATGGTTTAATTATAGAAGATGGTATAAATAGCGGTATATTTTTACCACAAGTATGGAAAGAAATTCCAGATAAAAAAGAATTTTTGGCTAATCTTTGCTTAAAAGCAGGTATGATGCCTGATAGTTGGTTATCAAAAAACATTAATTTGTATAAGTTTGAAGCAAAAATAATAAGCGAAGTTTAATAAATATTAATCTGAGTTGTATGAAAGAAGAAGGCATAACTGTAAAAAAATCTGAAAATTTTTCAGAATGGTATATACAAGTTGTACAAAAGGCAGAGTTAGCAGATTATGCTCCGGTACAAGGATGCATGATTATAAAGCCTAATGGTTATGCAATATGGGAAAATATCATGAATATTTTGGATAAAGAATTTAAAGCTCGTGGAGTTAAGAATGTTTATTTTCCGCAACTTATACCTGAAAGCTTTTTAAAAAAGGAAGCAGAACATTTTCAAGGTTTTGTTCCAGAGTGTGCTTGGGTTACTGTTGGTGGTGAAAAACAACTTGGTGAAAGATTAGCATTGAGACCAACAAGTGAAACAATAATTTATGATGCATTTAGCAGATGGATAAGAAGTTGGAGAGATTTGCCATTAAAAATAAATCAATGGTGTAATGTTACTAGATGGGAATCATCAACTAAATTTTTTGTTAGGACTACAGAATTTCTATGGCAAGAAGGTCACACTGCACATGCAACTAAAGAAGAAGCAGATGAAATGATGATGGAAATGATTCATGTTTATGAAAAATTTATTCAAGATTATTTAGCAATACCTGTACTAGCTGGTAAGAAAAGTGATAAAGAGAAATTTGCAGGAGCATTAACAACAACAACTGTTGAAGCATTAATGCCTGATGGTAGAGCAATTCAAATGGGAACTTCACATAATTTGGGTCAGAATTTTTCTCGTGTTTTTGATGTCAAATTTTTGGATAAAGAAAATAAAGAAAGTTTTGTTTGGAATACTTCTTGGGGAGTTTCAACAAGGATGATAGGAGCACTTATTATGATACATGGTGATGATAAAGGTTTAGTTTTACCGCCAAAAATTGCATATGCGCATGTTGTTATTGTTCCTATATTTTACAAACCTGAAGAAAAGTTGAAAGTTATTAAGAAATCGAATAAAGTTAAGGAAAGATTGGAAAAAGCTGGATTAAAAGTTATTTTAGATGATAGAGAAGAATACACGCCAGGATGGAAATTTAATGAATGGGAACTTAAAGGAATACCTATTAGAATCGAGGTTGGACCAAAAGATGTAGCTAATAAGCAAGTAATAGCTGTTAGAAGAGATACTTTTGAAAAAATTGTGGTTGAAGATAAAGGAATGGTGAAAAAAATAAATGAGATTTTGGAGTCTATTCAAAAAAATTTGTTTGATAAAGCCAAAAAACAATTGGAATCTAATATATTTACAGTTAACACTTACGAAGAATTTAAGAATATATTAGAAAATAAAGGCGGATTTATAAGAACTTGTTGGTGTTTAAATCCAAAATGTGAAGAAAAGATAAAAGAGGAAACAAAAGCTACAGTGCGTGTGATTCCGTTTAAAAATGAGGATATTTTTTCCAATTGCATATATTGTGGAAAAGAAGCAAAGGTAGTTGCTTATTTTGCTAAAGCGTATTGAAATTGATTTTTAAGATTTTAATCTCTTTAATTCCTTTTCTATAGACTTAAGATTTTTAAACTTTTTATAAACTGAAGCAAACCTTATATATGCTACAATATCAATATATTTCAATTTTTCCATCACAATTTCTCCAATAAACCTGCTTTTTATTTCTGGTTTGTTCATACTTCTAAGCTTTGATTCAATTTCATCTATCATTTTTTCAATTTTTTCTTGACTTACTGGCCTTTTTCCACAAGCTTTCATTATAGCTATTCTGAGCTTATCTCTATTAAATGGTTCTCTTCTTCCATCTCTCTTTATTACTATCAATGGCTTAAGTTCAATTTTTTCATATGTGGTAAATCTTTTTTTACAATTTAAACATTCCCTTCTCCTTCTGATAGTTTCTTTATCTTTATCTCTTTTATCTATAACCTTTATCCTTTTACTGAAACAATAGGGACATTGCATATTTTTATCACTTAAAACACAATATATTGTGATTTTACAAAATAACTTAATACAAAAAGATTTATATAGTTAATTGTTTTACATTTTAATATGAAAAAAGATTATAAAAGCAAAATTTCTACCTTAGAAGAATATTTGTATTCAAAGCCTGTTCAACAAAATGACGAATTAACTCTTGAAAGTCTTCTAAGCCCAGATTCAAATTCCAAAATAATGTTAGTTTCTTATGTTCCATTTGGGTATTCTTTTTATCCTGAAGATGCTTTTGATGGCTTAGTGAAAGTAAGTGATGCTTTAAATATAAAAAGATGGGTAGTATCAGATTTTTTATATCACCACAAATTCAAGACCTTAGAAGATAATAATAGTACAAAAGCGATAGAAAGGGAGGAAATAAAGCTTTTATCAGATAGAGTTAAAGAAATTGCTAACAGAATTATAAAAGAAAGAAAAGGAATAACAGAAAGTTATGCTTATTTGTTAGCCAAAGCAGAAATAGCAAGAGAAAGTTTAAAAAATTTGAAGAATGTTGAAAGAATAGATTATTTATTTTCTGAAGAAAATGATGTAAAAAATGTTAAAATAGTCTATGAAAATTTGTTGGCAGAAGAATATAGAAGGATATCACAAGAAAGGAGAAGAAGGAAATATGAGATAGAAAGAAAAATAGAAGAACTAAAAGCTAAAAAAGTTCCTAAAAATTCGGCAGAAAAGAAAGAAATCGACGAAGAAATAAACAATCTGAAGGAAGAGAAAAAGAACTTAGCTTTATCGTATACAAAAATAAAGAAAGAGATAAACGAATCAGAGCTAATAAAAAGAGCATATGAAGAATATAAAAGTTTATTGAAATCATTACATCCGAAATTGTTTGTTGTAGAAGGTAAAAATTGGGACGAATCTGGATGTATTGATGAAATAATTTGTGGGAAAAGGGTTTCTATTAAGCCTGATCAGATAAATGAAGGAATAAAGGAAAACATTTTTGGTAAATTTAGAAGAAAGGTGGAAACTTATCTTTTGAGAAAAGTTAAAGAAAATATATTTGATGTTTATATTTCTTTAGGAAAATATGCTACTTATGCAACAAGCTATTTGAGACATGATGATAGATTAGATGTTTATTCTGCTTTTATTTCTACTCCTAGCTTTGAAGATTATGATGAGTTAGATAAATTAGTAAGGAAACATAATATAGTTAAACATCAATCTGCAGAAAGAACATTAAAGAGAGTTCATCCATCTTCTGGTGCTTTACTTTTAGAATTTAAAAATCCTATCTCAGATTTTGTTTCTCAACCAATTCGCTTTTGGTTTAGACTAAATGATTTAAGATATTATAAAGATAAAACAGAAGAAGAAATTAGAAAAACCAAGTTGGCATCAATTATTGCAACTAGTTGTTGGCATGGTGGTAGTGGAACTTCTAAAATAAGTAATGCTAGGCCAAAAGGTTATGCTTACATGGATTTTGAAGTAACTGATTTATTACACAGATTTAAATTAGATTTGTTTGCTTACATGGGTGATGCTGTAAAAGGTACAAATTATCCTGAGTCAGCAACAGAAACAAGCGGTAAAATACCTCAAGAATTTTTAGAAAAAACTATACCAAAACTTAAAAAGCTAGTAGAGTTGGGAGATAAAAACAAAAGGAAAGAAGTTGTAGAAGAGTTAGAAGGAGATATAATAGAGCATGTATATAGTAGAAATATAACTAATTTGGATGACCAGCTTGAAATTTTCCTTTACTATTTTAGAAAATTTGCTGAACGCTATGTAGAATATTCTCTTAAAAGCTTATCAGAAAGGATAGAAAAAGGTGAATTAAAAGGAAGGGTGCCAGATTGGGAGTTCTTAAAGCTAATACTTATAGCTGGAAATCACTTCCATCACACTTTGGTAAAAGATAGCTCTGGTACTGCCCCAGGAAAATCTGAGAGCAGAGAAATATACAGAGATTTGAGAGGAATGGTAGAAGAAAAAATTAAAAAATACAATTTAGACAAATATGGTTTATCTGTTGATAATATAATGAAAGCACCTTTAGCAGAATATGTTGGATATCATGACATGTACTTTTATGGGCATAGAGTTTTGATGAAACATAAATTTGGTGTAGGTCAAGAAGGTTGGAGTAGTTTTAATCCTTTAAATGCATTAGTAAACTTCTTTAGAGAAGGCGTTACAGCAAGGCCAATTGATGTAGCAATTGGTGCACATTATCATTATGATTTTGATGGTGGTATAGGAGATTCCTTTGTTGTTACCGTGGCGGGACAAGAAGAATCTAATGCTTATTCAAAAGACCCTCTAGGTAAAGGAAAGTTTTTTGCTCCAGCTCATTTTGGTCCACATTATATAGCTATACCTAGAAATGGTCCTCATACTGGTCCGATTGTTTCTTGGTTTATATCTTCTGATTTGATTAGACACGAATATTTGAAGAAAAATCCGGAATATGAAAAGTTATTTAAGAGGTTAGAAGAAACAAGTGAATATATTGAGATTTAAGATTTAAAATTTGAGATAATAAAAACTTGTTTTGGTAAATTGAGCTTTTGTGTTTGAATTAAAATTCAATACAAATAAATTTAGCTTTACTTAATACTAGTTTAAAGCTTTCAAGAAATGTTTATAAGAAATTATAATGAAAAAGATTTTGATACTTGTATGTTTAACATTGAACAAGCTTTTCAACTTTTAATCTTAAGGTAAAAATATTATAATTTAGAATTCTATTTCCAAATTTCATTAAGCTATCAAGATAAGGTATCATTGTAATAAAAAACATTATCTAAATAAAAATCTGCAACTTGTTTAATTTCTTTACATATTTCTTCCATCTAACTCACCAGATTTTTTAAAGAATACTTTCTAGAATTTTCCAATACTTTCTCTAATTCTGCTAAAGAGAAATTTTGAGCTACAGCAATATTTTTAATTTCATCTTTCAATGTTATACCATATATACCAGAGCTATCACTACATATTACTACATTTACTCCAGAATCTAAAAACCTTCTTATAGGATGCTCTTCATAAGATTTCAATCCTAATGTTATTATATTGGATGTGGGACATGTTTCTACAACAATCGATCTTTCCTTCATATACTTAATAAGATCGTCTTGCAACTCAATTATTTTTTCGACTCTGGATTTTGTATAAAGTTTTCCGTATTCATCATTTTTACCTAAATATTTTCTTGGATCTACACAAGCCGCTAAAGCATGTCCAATTCTTTTCGCTTCTAAAATATCTATGTATTCATAAATATTCTGTATACCTTCTTCAATAGACTTGAAATTTTCTCCAGCATGTGGAACAGGAATTAAACCAGATTCTATAGCTATTTCAAAAATATTTTTTAAATATCTTGGTGGTAAAACTTCTTTATCTGTAGCATCTATACCTAGTACATATTGGGCTATATCATCATTTTTCTCCAATTTTTTAACCAAAAATCTTAGAATATTTTCTGCATGTTTAATTTTATTTTCATCAGGCTTATTGTCTTTATCAACAAAATGATGTCGAGCTATTCCTATAATATAAGAAAAATCAAAACCTGGTAAATTATCTTTAGCATCTATCATACCATAAACACTTTCACTAAGTTGATCCCAAGGCGTATCTTCTGATGTTATTCCTGGTTTAAATGAAACAGCCCTTAACTCAAGATATTTAATACCTTGCTCATAAAATGTTTCACAAATTTGTTTGCTTATTTTCCTTCTTATCTTAGGATTACTTGTTACATAAAATGAAAATCCGTATCTTGCAGTTATTTTATTTCTAAATTCATTTGTATCTGTAAGAATTGTATCTTCAAACTTGCAAAACTTTTCATAAAGAGTTTTTTCGGCTTCTTTTGGACTATTTTTAATTAATTCACTGAAATTTTCTACACCAAATCTTTTTTTAAATTCTTCATCAAGCTTATCAGGTTCTTTTTCATGAAGTTGCTGTTCTATTATAAGGTTAAATAAATCTTTTGCACCCACAGCACCACTAATATGTTGATGTAGCTCATATAAATTTTCCAGTTTTTTCCACATTTGCTTCACTGCTCAATTGATAAATAAAATTGTAAAAAAACTTTAAATAGTTATACAGTATGAAAATGAATCAATTCAATTTTTATTTTAAAAATTTTTGTAAGAAAAATGTATTTCATCCTATGTAGGATAATTTTTCTTTATCTTTTTCTGGAGCGGGCGCTTGAGATTTTATCATTTCCATTATTGCTTTCTTTTGAACATCTTCAACCTTTTTAATAAAATCTTCCATTTCTTTTACTTTTTTATCTAACCTACTTAAATCTATCTTTATTTTTAATATTTTTTCTAAAACTTTTAGTACAGAGCCTGCGCTTTTTGGGTCTGGTATTATTGGGAAACCTATTGTTTCACCAAGCAAACAAATACCTTCCATATTGTAATATTTCCCCAAACCAATAAATAATCCAGAAGCTCCAACTATTGTCCCTATTTTGTTAGTAGATTTGAAATCTACACCACAATTCTTATATTTTTTTATCATGTATTCACTGCTCGCTGCACCTACAACCTTAGGCTCTTGTGTCATTTCTCCAACACTTAAACCAGCTAAAGTTATAATCTCTTTTACTCCAAATTTTTTCACATAACTCAATATTTCATTTACAATTTCATAATGCCCTTCTGGATCTATACTTTGACTATCTCCAATAAGTATTATCAAATCCCTTTGATTTTTACTTTTTGCTTTATGATAAAAAAATTCTATTTTTAAAATTCGTATAGTGTTATCTTGTTGAAGCAAAACAAAAGGCATAAAGTGAGAAGAATAAAGTTCGGCAAACTTTTCTGCTTTTAGTTCTTCTACAAGATAACCTGCTGCAATTCTACCAACATTTCCTATACCAGGGAGCCCGCTTATAAATATGGGATCTTTAAGCTTAGGTTTTTTAATCTCTATTATTTTCGTGGTCATAATTATAAATTAGCAAAATACTAATATAAATAAATGGTATTCGATACATTTTGGGTTTTAATATCTTACTTTGCAGATATAGCTTACTGGATAGGATTTGCAGTAAGTTTTTTAATAATATATCCATTACTAGATAAAAAGGATAAGATAAAAGTTTTTTGGATAATTTATGCTTTATTGCCAGCTGTATTTTTAGCTTATTCATTAAATTTTATTCTAAAATCAATTTTCCAAATTGAAAGGCCTTGTGTAATGTTACCTAATTGTCCATCTGGCTATTCTTTTCCAAGTGGGCATGCCTCATTAATATTTGCATTTGCGACAATTGTGACAATATATGAAAAGAAATACAAATCCTATTTATGGGCAATACCTTTAGCCATATTAGTTGGTCTTTCTAGAATATTTTTAAATTATCATACTGTAGCTGATGTTATTGGAGGGGCTTTTGTTGGTATTTTTTCAGCAATTGTTGTTTGCAAATTTTCTAAAAATTTTAAGGATTTGTTTTATTTAATAGAAAAATTTTTTCACGAAATTCTAAAATAAGAATTCTGCTATAGATACATATAATTTTACCAAAAATTCTGTGAAAAGATGATATTTTATTTCCATTCCATAACCTTCAATAAAACTTCTTTTTACTTCTTCTTTCTTAATAGAAGATAAAAATGATAAGTAATCACATTTTGCATAGAAAGATTTATAAGAGTCAGAATATCTGAACAATTCCAAATCTGTCCTAATTATATTATCTCCTATTAGCCAATTGCTAGCTCTGTTATCTATGAAGTAATAATTTTTATCATTAAGTCTTCTTGTTATTTCTCCTACTTTTTTCGCATATTTTGAAGCAAGATCAACATCTATTTTTTCGGCATCATAAATGCTTATAGCCCCGTTTTCAATAATTTCTTCCAAAAAATAGTCTTTTGTTGATAAATAAGTTATTTTTGTACATTGCACTTTAAATTTATCCAGAATTTTCCTTCCATAAATTTCATTAAGTATTCTTTTTTTTCGAGAAACAAAATCTATTTTATAAACACCATTAAAGATTTGAAACAATATTCTGAAAATTTCATGAAATATGTACCCATAGATTTTTGGATAGAATTTTATTACTTTGTTGTTTTTGATAAAAATTTGTCTGCTTGATGAATATTTATTGAAGTCTTTCATATATTTAAGTTTAAATATGTATTAATTAAGTATAGTGAATTTAATGAAAATAGCCGATATGAGAGCAGGTATGAGCAATGTATCTGTAAGGGCAAGGGTAATTGATAAATCTGAAGTTAGAAATGTTCAAACTAGATATGGCCCGCGTTCAGTAGCAGATGTTGTGCTTGAGGATGATAGCGGACAAATTATTATGAGTTTGTGGGGAGAGGCAATAGATTCTGTTTCTGTAGGTGACATTGTAAATATTTCTGGTGCTTATATTACTCAGTTTAGAGATAAACTTCAATTGAATGTGCCGAGAAAAGGTAAAATAGAAGTTGAAAAGTAATAAAAACTCAATTTAAATATTTACTTTTAATACCAATCTTGTTTTTATTCGTAACACTTTAAATTTAACTATATTGAAAAAGATATTTTGTGTATAAAAATCAATTTTTTTGAAAATAAAATCTATTAATTATATAAAATGAAAGTTTCAGTAATAATTCCAACTTATAATGAAGAAAATTATATTAAGAATTGCATTTTAGCCTTGAGAAATCAAGATTATAAAGGGGAATACGAAATTATAGTTTCTGATGGCAATAGTAAAGATAACACTGTAAAAATTGCTAAAAAGTTTGCTGACAAAGTGGTTGTTTGTGAAAAAAGAGGAATTGCTATAGGAAGAAATTTTGGTGCAAAAGTAGCAAATGGTAAAATATTGATTTTTGTAGATGCTGATACTATAGCTATGCCAAATTTGATTTCTGAATTTTATAAAATTTTAAAAAACAAAGGTGTTGCTTGCGTTACTTGCCCGATTTTACCACTTAGCACAGAATTTCAACATCTTACATTCTTCAAATTTGTCAATTTATTTACAAGATTTTCAATTTTATCTAGAAGGCCTCAAGTTTTTGGAGTATGTTGTGGATACAAAAGATATTATTTTGAAAGAGTTAGAGGTTTTGATGAAAAATTAAAGACTTGTGAAGATTTGGATCTATCAAGTAGAATTGCAAAGTACGGAAGAATAGTATTTACTAATAATACTTTTGTAATTACTTCTGTGAGGAGAATAAAAAAATGGGGTGTAATTAAGAGTATAAAAAAATATGCCTTAAATTATTTTAACCATATCATGTATAATAGGGAATTTACATTGAAAGAATATAGACCAATTAGAAATGTTTAAGCTTTATTTTTTAATTTAAAGTCGAAAAGTAGTAACCATATTAGAAGCATTTTATGGCAATCAAGTATTTAGCTTCGGTAACAATTTTTATGGATGTAGGTTAAAATGATTCTTATAGTTTAAAAATTTTTAAGTTTATCATTTTGAAAGTATTTAAAGATTTCAGTTAAATTATATTTATTGATAATATGTACATAAAAAATAAACTATCTATTAGCATTTGTGGTCCACAGGGAACTGGTGCAGCATCAGCAGCAGATTTATTAGCAAATTCTATTATATCAGCTGGGTTATATTGTTATTATGATAGAGAATATGCTTCAAATATAGAAGGTATGCACAGTTTTATAAAATTATATGTTTCGGATGAGCCATACTATTCTTCTATAGATGAAGTACATCTTTTATCAACATATGATAATGAAAGCATTGTAAGACATATATTTGCAAAAGAAGTTGTACCTGGAGGTGCAATTTTATTTGACCCAAGTTTAGTTAATACAGAAATTTCTAAGATAAATTATGCTAGTCAGCCTTTGTTAGAAGATCATTTGATAGAGGGAATTAAAAAAATGTTATCAGAAAAAGGTCTTGGATTTAAGGTTTCAGACATGTTGAAATATGCTGAATTAGAAGGAATTATTTTATGTCCCGTACCTTACAATAACTTTATTTTAGAAATGGCTAAAAGGGAAAATAAAAATATTAGCGAATTTGTGATAATGAAAAATACTATAAGTGTTGGTGCATGCCTCGGACTGCTGGAATTAGACCCACAATTTCTTTATAAACAGTTAGAAAAGGTATTTGCAAGAAAAGGTAGAGAAGTTGTTCAAAGAAATATTGATGCAGCGAAAACTGGTTATGATTATGTAAAGAGCAACTATGCTGGAAAATTTAAATATAAATTGGAGGCTAGGTTTAATGTCGTCTGAAATTTCAAAAAAAGAAAGATTTTTTATAAGAGGTGTGGATGCTGTAGCTTTGGGAAAATTGAAAGCTGGTTGTAGATTTCAAACTTATTATCCAATTACACCAGCTACAGATGAAAGCGAGGTTTTGGAAGCATTATCACCAATATATGGAAACAGAGTATACCAAACTGAAGATGAAATTGCAGCTATATGTGCAGCAGTAGGTGCAGCTGAAGCTGGTGTGAGATCTTCAACTTCCACTTCTGGACCAGGTTTATGTTTAATGGTAGAAGGATTTGGATGGGCGTCTAAAAATGAATCTGCAGGATTTGTATTAACACATTATCAAAGGGCAGGACCTTCTACAGGAATGCCCACTAAAACTGAACAAGGAGACTTGAAATTTGTTTTGAATATGGCTCACGGAGATTCACCAAGAATGATAGTTGCTCCTGGTGATCATATAGAATGTTTTTATGATACTTTTGATTCTTTCAATTATTCTGAAAGGTATCAAGTTCCGGTAATTCTTCTTATTGATAAGAATATAGCAAGCAACAAGATTGTAATAGATGGAATGTTTGATGAGACCAATTTGAAAATTGATAGAGGTAAGTTGTTAAGTGATGAAGAATTGAGAAAAATTATTGAAGAAAAAGGTAGCTATAAAAGATTTAGTTTCGATGATGAAGATGGGATTTCGCCTAGAACTGTTTTAGGTCAGAAAGGAGGAAGATATTGGAAAACTGGAGACGAAAGTGATGAATTGGGTCACATAACAGAAGATCCAGAATTGAGGGTAAAAATGATGGATAAAAGGATGAAAAAATTGGTAACAGCATATAAAGAAATTCCTCTAGAGAAAAAAATTAGATGTTACGGACCTGAAGATGCTAAAATATCAATTGTTAGCTGGGGTTCAACAAAAGGAGCAATTATTGATGCTATGAGAGAACTGAATTGGAAGCTTTATGATAAATCAATAAACTTTTTGCAAATTAAGCTTTTAGAGCCATTTCCTACCGAAGATATAAAGAAGAGGTTGGAAGGGAAAGAAAAGATTGTGGTTGTGGAAATGAATTATCTTTCTGAAGATTTGAGAAATATAGGATATACATCCCAAATGGGAGGAATACTTAAAATGAGAACTGGGATAGAACCAACAAATTATGTAGTAAAATACAACGGCAGACCTTTTACAAGAAATGAAATAAAGGATTCTCTTGATTATGTTTTAACAAAAGATAAAAAAGTTGTGGTGATGACGCGTGGTATTTGATATAAAAGAATATAGAACTGACAAATATAGAAACCATTGGTGTCCTGGTTGCGGTGATTTTGGAATTTTAAGTTCTTTAATAAATGCTTTATACGAATTACAGATAGATCCGGATAATACAGTAGTTGTTTCTGGTATTGGATGTAGTGGTAAAACGCCGCACGATGTAAATACTTATGGTATACATACTTTACATGGCAGAGCTTTACCATTTGCTATAGGAATGAAATTGGCGAACCCAGAACTAAATGTTATTGTTACTGGTGGTGATGGTGATGGATATGGAATTGGTGCCGGCCATTTTGTAAATTCTGGTAGAAGAAATATAGATATATTATATTTAGTTTTTAACAATGGTGTTTATGGTTTAACGAAAGGTCAAGCTTCTCCAACACTTCAAAGAGGAGCAAAACCTAAATCCCTACCCTTACCAAATATTAATGATGCGGTTAATCCTATCGCTTTAGCTATTGATTCTGGATATACATTTGTAGCTAGAGGTGTTGCTTATAAAAGCAAAGAATTAACTCAATTAATAAAAATGGGTATACAACACAAGGGTCTTGCAATTATAGATATAATACAAAATTGTCCTACTTATTATAACATTAGTGATAAACTAAAAATTTATGAAATAGATAAAAATGTTTGCATTTTTAAGAAAGATTTTGAAAAGTTTGAATATGAAGATCGAAAAACAAAAGAAAAGTTGAGCTTTGGTCCATTTAAACAAGGTGATATTGCAATTTTGCCAGAAGATAAAAGAAAAGAATTGTTAGAAGCTGGTATAGTAGAAGCATATGATCCTGTGGTAAGATATGATATTGAAAAAAGAAATGCCTTGGATGAAAAGTTAATTAAAGGTGAAATTAGTGAAGATGATTATAAGAAAGAATTAGAAATTATCGAAAATGAATATAAAAAAGATTTGATTAAAAAGAAAACCCAAGCATTAGCTCTTTCTGAAATTTCTAATTTCGAAGTATTGATTACTGGTGTATTTTTTGTAAATCCGTGGGTCCCGGATTACGAAGAAAGAATTAGAGAAAGACTTCCAGAAAATGTTAGAGAAATTAATCCAGCAAAAGAAATAATTTGTGATTCTGAAGGTAAACCAACAACAGATTTAACACCTGCCTACAAAAGATTTTTAGTTTAGCTAAATTGCTTATATTTCAAAAGTTGTATAAATAAATTATGAAAGATTTGGCATACAAACTAGCAAAATATTCTTATAATTTAAAATTTCAAGATTTGTCATACAAAACTATTCATGAAGCAAAAAGGAGAATTATAGATTCCTTAGGTTGTGGTATAAATGTATTTGAAGAAAAGTCTGTAAATGCTATAAGGAAAATTTGTAAAAATATAAAAAGCTTTTATAGTTCTACTTTAATTGGAACAAAAATTAAAACTTCTCCAGAATGGGCAGCTTTTTGCAATGGATATGCTATTAGATACCTTGACTGGAATGATACTTATTTATCTAAGGAGCCGGCTCATCCAAGCGATAACATTGCTGGTACACTTGCTATCTGCGAAGCTGAAGATTGTGGTGGTAAAGATTTAATTCTTTCTACTGTTTTAGCTTATGAAATTCAATGCAGATTGTGTGATGCAGCAAGTCTTAGAGCAAAGGGATGGGATCATGTAAATTATATTTTAGTATCAAGTTCTTTGGCAGCTTCAAAACTTATGGGATTATCTGCAAAGGAAATGAGACAAGCAGTTAATATTGCTTTAAACAATTTGTCAACAAGACAAAACAGAGTTGGAGAATTATCAAACTGGAAAGCTGCAGCAGCAGCAAACGCTGTTAGAAATGGTATTTTTGCTGCGATGCTTGCAAAAGAAGGTTTTACCGGACCGGATGAAATATTTGAAGGTAAATATGGATTTCAAAACCAAGTTTCAGGAAATTTTGAATTAGATTTAAGCTTGTTTGGTAAAAAAGGTAAATCTTTTATGATAGAAGAAACTTACATTAAAAAATACAATGCAGAATATCATGCACAAAGTGCAGTTGATGCTGCACTGAAATTGAGGCAAAATATAAAAAATATAAAAGATATAGAATCTGTAATAATCGAAACACATGAAGCTGGTTTTACAATAATTGGTAATAAAGAAAAAGAACCTCAGAAGTGGAATCCAAAAACAAAAGAAACTGCTGACCACAGCTTGCCTTATATAACAACAATAGCTTTAATTGATGGTGAAGTTACAGAAAAGCAATATAAAAAAGAAAAATTTAGAAATAGAAAAGTATTAGAGTTTTTAAAGAGGGTTGAAGTGGTTGAAAATCCAAAATTTACAGAAGCTTATCCAAAAAATGGAATAATAAATAAAGTTATTGTTAAAATGAGGGATGGTAGAATTTTTTCAGAGCAAGTTAATTTTCCAAAAGGACATCCTAAAAATCCGATGAGTGACGAAGAGGTTGAAGAGAAATTTAAACACCTTACAAGCAAATATTTTGAAGAAAAACAAATAAAGTATATTTTGAAATTTTTGTGGAACATAGAAAACACAAAAAGCATAAAAGAGCTATTTCCTTTAATTTTTATAAGGTAAAATTTCATTTGTACGATATCCTTTTACCTTTCCAAATATCTCTATCTCCCCATAGTCCTAAGCGCCAAGCGTTATATTCAACAATATTTTTAGAATTCATCATCAAATTTACCCATCTATCTATGTTTTTTATATACCACTTAAATGTTTTCCTAGCTTCGTCATCTTCGGGAGAAATTTCAAACATAAGTTTTTCAATACCAAACTTTTTTACTAAAGTAATTACTACATCTTTTCTCCATTTCTCTGGAGATAAACCTTCAGTTATACCTTCTGACTCAACCATAAGCATATATGCACCTGCTTTTAAAAAGTCTTCACCTTCTTTTATAAGTTGATTAATACTTTTCGTTTCCGTCTCTTTCTCATAATCCAGAACTTTTGTACCTGCACCAGCTCCACTTATTATTGTAATTTCTGGCTTAGGTAACATGCCCATATTTTTAACAAGTTTCACTATCTCAATTTGATCTTTTATATCAAAATCTTGTGGACTACTAAACATACCACTAGATATTTCAACAACATCGAATTCCAGAGCTTTACATTCGTCTAAATATTTTTCTACATCATCTACACTTTGAATAATAACTCTTTCAATAAATCCGCCTGTATTAACATAAACATCATAATCATGACAAATTTTTATAAATTTCTTAACCGTATTTCTTTTTAATAATCTTTGCGTACCTCCTGCAAATTTAAATCCATCTATATATTCTCCCCAATCTTTTAATAAGCTTTCTAACTGATTTGTGGTAAAAGCTTCATAATAAGGACCTCTAATCTCTGTGATACCTATTTTTCTAGGTTTCGGCGGCAATTCAAAAATTTTTAAAAAATTAAAAGCATACTCTACCATAATACTTAAAATATATTTTGATTGAAATATAAATTTGAGACAAAAGATTTTATGGAAGAAAAACTTATAGAAATAGTTAAAGATGTTGGAAAACTTTTAATTAAAAATTTTGGAAAAGTAAAAATGGTAAAAAAGGTAAAAATAAAAAATCCTTATGATTATTCAATATCTATTGATTTGCTAGCAGAAAAGGAAATATTGAAAAAATTAAAAGAGGCTAAAATAAGATGTAGTGTTATTACAGAAGAGAGAGGTAGGATAAATTTGGGGGATTCAGATAAATTGATTTTTATAGATCCTTTAGATGGAAGTTTAAATTATTCAAAATCTATACCACATTTTTGTGTTTCTATGGCAATGAAAGAAAAAGATGAGGTTAATTTTGGTGTAATTTATGATCCATGTAGAGATGAGCTTTTTGTAGCAGAGAAAGGTAAAGGTGCTTTTCTAAATGAAAGGAAAATTAAAGTAAATAAATGTAAAAATCTGAAAGATTCGTTTTGCTCTATAGGTTTTGATTTTAAAAATTTTGAAAAAAGTATGGAAGTTGAAGAAAGAATTCGCAGAGCAGTTAGAAGAGTTAGAAGTTTTGGTTCAGCAGGACTAGATTTTTCTTGGGTTGCTTGCGGTAGATTGGAAGGTTATGTGGATCTAGATTTAAAGCCATGGGACTTAGCAGCTGGTTCATTACTAGTTGAAGAAGCTGGCGGGAAGGTTACAGATTTAAAAGGTGGTTCTTGGCATCCTTACTGTAAGGAAATATTAGCTACTAATAAAATTCTTCATGAAAAATTATTGAAGGTTATTTTGTTTTAAGATTCCAATTTTAACAAATGGTAATCTGAATTATAAACTGATTAATGCAATTAAATAATGAATTACCAAAAAATTTAAATTCATTCAATGTTTTATAACTTTCATCAATCCTTTAACATCAAGTGTATTTACTATATCATCCTTTTTAGCCCAGCCTCTTCTAGCTTGAGCAATCCCAAACTTTAAAAACTTAAAATGCATTTTACTGTGAGCATCAGAATCTATGGAAAGCTTAACTCCTGCCTGAACAGCTTTTCTAATATATTCGTCTTTCAAGTCTAATCTATCAGGATAAGCATCTATTTCAAGTATAGTTCCTGTTCTTTTAGCAGTTTCAATAATCTTTTCTATATCTACTTCATAAGGTTCTCTTTTCTGTATCACTCTGCCAGTTGGATGAAATAAAATATCAGCATTTTCATTTTCCATAGCTCTAATTATTCTTTTAGTCATTTCTTCTTTACTCATTTTGAAATTTGTATGCACTGCTATACCCACAATATCCAATTGAGCTAAAACTTCATCTGATATATCTAACCTACCATCTTTCAATATATTTACCTCAGCTCCTTTTAAAATAACAAAATCATCAAAATTTTCATTCAATTTGTCTATTTCTTTCATTTGTTCTAACAATCTTTTCTCATCTAAGCCGCCAGTCATTGCTAAACTTTTAGTATGATCTGTTATTGCTATATACTCAAGCCCAAATTTTCTTGCTTCTTCTGCCAATTCTAAAATAGAATCACTTCCATCAGTCCAATTGCTTGTTACTTGCAAATCACCTTTCAAATCATTATATTCTATCAGTTTTGGCAATTTATTTTTAGCAGCTGCTTCAATTTCTCCTGTGTTTTCTCTAAGTTCAGGTGGAATCCATTGCAATCCAAGCTTTTCATATATATCTTCTTCAGTTTCTCCAGCTATTTGGTTTCCATTTTTATCAAACAAACCATATTCGCTTAATTTCCATCCTTTAGAAATTGCTATTTTTCTTAATTCAACATTATGTTCTTTACTACCAGTAAAGTATTGTAGTGCCGCACCAAAACTTTTTTCAGGAACAACTCTAATATCAACATTTAGTCCTATATTTAATTTGACTGAAGATTTTGTATCACCTTTTCCAATTATATCTATAACTTCAGGCATACTTACAAAATAATCCATCACTTTTTGTGGTTCATCAGAAATAACAAGTATATCTGCATCTCCTATGGTTTCTTTCATTCTTCTTACAGAACCCGCAACAACTGCTTTTTTAACATAAGGCAATTTCTGCAACCTATTTTCTATCTCTTTTATTGTTGGAAAAATAAAACCTAAAATAAATCTTCCGCTACTTCGCTTAAAAAATTCTATTGATTTCAATATATTTTGCTCACTTTTCTCTCCAAAACCTTTAAGCTTTCTTATTTTCCCTTCACGTGCAGCTTTTTCCAATTCGTCTACTGTTTTTATTTTCAACTTCTCATAAAGAGTTTTTATTGTTTTAGGGCCAACACCTTCTATTTGTGATAAGTTTTCTATATCAACAGGTATTTGCTTCTTGAGATTTTCATAATAAGCAATCTTACCTGTTTTAATTGCTTCTTCTATTTTTTCAGCTATACTTTGACCAACACCAGGAATTTCCATTAAAGCTTTTATGCCACCTCTTTTATAAATTTCACTTACTTCTTCTTCTAAAGCTTCTATAGAAAGTGCAGCTTTTTCGTATGCTCTTGGTTTAAATTTCTCTCCTTTCATCTCTTCGAATATTCCTATGTTTCTCAATATCTTTGCTATTTCTACATTTTTCATTAATTTAAATCTATTTATCGTTAGATTAAAAATATAAATACAAAAAATTTGTAATTACCGCGTGGTGTTTAAAAATTCCAGATAGAAAAGTTTAAATAAAGATTTCTTAAAGATAAATTTAAGGGGTGATAATCTTGGCTAAGAAGAAGAAGGCTAAGAAGGGAGAGAAGAAGGAAGAAACTGAAGAAACTGCATAGAAATTAAAAATCTGAAAGAAACAGAAAACTTAATTTTTTTCACTTTGTACTTTCTTTTATAAGTTCTTCAACACTTTTTCTTGACATTATTTCTGTTGTTTTACATTTGCTACAAAAATAACCATTAACTATTTTACCCTCATAAACCAATTTTGTGGAATTCCCACATTTTGAACATTTTACTTCTTCAACTATAGGCAATTCTTCACCACTTTTCTTTTCATTCCCTTTTACTTTAGATACCCTAGATATTCTATGAATATCATAAACCATTAATGCTATTATAACTGTTGCAATAAGTATTATTACCAACAAGATTGCTTGAAATAAAATTAAAATTTCAGTCGAAACCATTAAAAATATTTTGGTAAAATATTAATAAATTTAAATTAATGAAAGAAGTTGTTGTTTTGTCTGCATCTAGAACCGGAATTGGAAAATACATGGGATCTTTAAAAGATTTTACAGCAATTGAGCTTGGAACAATTGCGGTAAAAGATGTTATTAAAAAAGCTGAAATAAATCCAGAAAAAGTAGAAGAAATAATTATAGGTAATGTTTTAAGTTCAGGTTTGGGACAAAATCCAGCTAGACAAATTGCTTTAAATTCTGGCTTACCTGTATCTATTGAAGCTTATAATGTGAATATGGTATGTGCTTCAGGCTTAAGAGCGATTGTTAATGCTGTTTCGGAAATTAGATCAGGTTATCATGATCTAATAATTGCTGGTGGCATTGAAAGTATGTCACGAGCACCATATATAATACCGAGAAATTACATTGGTAAAAAATTTGGTAACTTGAAATTAGATGATGAATTATATGCAACACTTGCTAATGCAATTTTGATAGACTCTATGATTTATGATGGTCTTTTGGACGCTTATCATAACATTCATATGGGAATCACTGGTGAAATAATTGCCCAAAAGTTTAATTTAAGCAGAGAAGAAATTGATAAATTCGCATTGGAAAGTCATCAAAAAGCTGCGAAATCAATAAAAGAAGGTAAGTTTAATGATGAAATAGTTCCAATTAAAGTTGGTGACTTTATATTTGCTACAGATGAAGGTGTAAAACCAGATACAACCTTAGAAAAACTATCTAAGCTGCAGCCTGTATTTGAACCAAAAGATGATAGCTTGAGAATAAAAATAAAAGAACTTTTTGGTATAGATTCTTATAAATTAACAGCCGGCAATTCTTCTCAAATTTCTGATGGAGCCGGTGCATTAATTTTGGCTAGTGAAGAAAAAGCAAAAGAATTGGGTAAACAATACTTGGCAAAAGTAAAAGATTATTATTGTGCAGGAACTAAACCAGAATTTTTAATGTATGCTCCTGTTCCGGCAGTAAAAGAATTACTAAAAAGGAATGGTTTAACTGTGGACGATATTGATTTATACGAGCATAATGAAGCATTTGCTTCTGCTTCTATAGTTTTTCAGCAAGAGTTGGGTATTGACTCAAAAAAGTTTAATGTTAATGGTGGTGCAGTAGCGAGGGGACATCCTATAGGAGCGAGTGGAGCAATATATACTACTTCTTTACTTTATGAAATGGAAAGAAGAAATGCACATAGAAGTGTAATTGTTTTTTGCTTAGGTGGAGGAAATGCTTTAGCTGTTTTAATAGAAAGATGAAATTCTATTTAATTCAACAAGCTTTTTTAATAAGTCAAAATTAATTAAACTTTGTAACTCCTTGTCTTGGACATAAATTATAAAGAAAACATTTACTACATTCCGGTGTAGGAGCTTTACAAACTGCTCTTCCATGATCTTTTATAAGCCATTGGAACTCTTTCCAATTTTCTTTCGGAACTATTTTTTTCAAATCTTCTTCTATCTTTTCTGGGTTTTTCTGTTTAGTTAAGCCCAAACGATATGCTACACGAATAACATGAGTATCTACAACTATTCCTGTTACTATATTGTAAGCATTAGCTAAAATAACATTTGCAGTCTTTTTTCCAATGCCTGGTAAACTAGTCAATTCTTCCATAGTTTTTGGTACCTCCCCATTAAACTTTTCAACCAAAATTTTACACGCTTCTTTTATATGTTTAGCTTTATTCCCAGCAAAACTTACACTTTTTATATCATTAATCAGTTCATTCAAATCAGCATTAGCATAATCCTTAGCAGTTTTATATTTTTTAAAAAGTTTTGGAGTTAAAGAATTTACTACTTCATCTCTAGTTTGTGCAGAAAGTATAGCAGCAACCATTAGCTCCAATGGATTAGAAAAATTTAAGTAATATTTAGCATTTGGATAATGTTTCTTCAAAAGCTTTATTATCTCAACTATTCTTTTTTCCGCCATAATTTTTATTTAATAATTTACAAATTAAAACTTATGAAGTATCGGTATGCTAAAAAATTGTCATTTAAGACAATTATAATTTTGTTAATAGCTATTTTTTCATCTTTAATTGTAATTTATTATTTTCAACAACCAATAAAAGATGTTAAATATAAAAATGTGATATTAAGATTCGACTTAAATTTAAGAGAAACTAAAAATATTCCAGTATATCCAAATGAATCTGCAATAAATGAGCTAATTAGCAATCCGAAAGTTAAAAAAATAACTTTTATAGTTAAAAATACTTCAGATGCCTTTTTAACAAAACTCGAAGCTGTGGAAATAACTTTAAAGCTTTCTACTGCATTACAAATATTTGATCCTGCTTTTTTCAGTAATGTTATTGAAGTGAATTCTTTTGAAAATTTAAAATCTACACAAGAGAATCCATTTATTGTTTTGATTCCGCCAAGTATAGCAAATGGAACATATGTGAGTGTTAGTAATAATGTTGTTTATATTAGTGGCAAAAATAGGCACGAATTTGATTTAGCTACAGCAAAGTTTATTTTATCATCACTTGGAATTAAAGTTTAATTTTTACACACATTTATTTTTGAGCAAATTATACTTTTCAACTCGTCTAAAGTAACTAAACCTTCATATTTTTCTCCATCTATTATTAAAGTTGGTGTTTTTTCCACCTTGTAAATATTTTTAAGTAGATTAACAACATTCAAGTTAATATCAAAATCTATCGCGAATGTCATTAAATTTTCTGGATACAATTTTTTTGCGTAATCAAGTATAACACCTTGCTTAATACAATCTGGACAATTTTTATTAGAATAGAAATACAAGTTTGTAACAAATTCTTTTTTGTCACAATTGGTCTTTATTTTTTCTAAATAAAACCAGTATTTGATTAAAGTTAAGGTATAATCTTCTTTCAATTTGTAAAAATCTTTTATTTTCATTTTCTCTGTAGATTCATAAAATTGTACCTTAGCGCCAAGTTCATCAGCATCAGCTACAGCTTTATTAAGCTCAAAAAATAATATATCGCATATTTTATCTTCAAAAGATGTAATCAGTGCGAATTCTAATGCAACATCTTCTCCACCCCTTTTCAAGCTTGCTAAATCTCTCTCTAATTCGCCTATCTTCTCCTTACTAAGCATTATTCCAAAATAAATGCCTCCCAGTAAAAGAAATAAAGTTAATAATGCCGATATTGTATAAACATTCCAATTTATTTTTCTTTTTACCATTTTATCTTAACTCCTAATAATTCATATATTATTGAAAGTATCCATAAAATTGAAAATAAAAATGGGTAAATGAATATAAAAGCTAGATAAAATTTTATTCTTCTTCTCAAATCTATTTTTTCTTCAGATACGTGAATGCTTATCCATATTGATAGTAAAGTAATTCCGAGAAATAAAATATTGAAGAATGTAAATGAATCTAAAAGTAATAAGCTAATGTTAAATTTTGGTGGTGTAAAAGCATAGTTTATGTAGCTCCAATTAATGAAAAACTCAATTAAACTTTTGACACCGAAAAATATTTGTGTAATAAGAAGAAATGCTAATACAAATAACCATAAGAAATTAACTGGCAATAAAAATATTCCTAAGTTGCCATATTTTATGTTGAATATCATGTGAGAATATTTTTTAACATTTAGCCAATATCCCACATACCATCTTATCCTTTGTTTATAAAACCCTCTAAAATCTTTTGGACATTCTGTAAAAACAAAAGCATTAACACTATTTTCCAATCTATATCCGCGATTAATCAATCTAAACCCCATTTCCATGTCTTCTGTTATATTTTTTTCATCAAAACCTCCAACTTCTTTTAACACAGAAGTCCTATAAATTCCTCCGGGACCAGGAATTACATATTGTGTTTGTGCGATACTAAAAACTTTTCTTAAAAATATTGAAAAAATATATTCTACCCACTGAATTTTTCTTATTAAAGAATCTGTATTTTCAACTTTCAGTGATGGAGTTACAGCGGCAACATTTTTATTTTCAAAATAACCAACAGAATTTAACAAATAATTTTTATCAGGGTAAGAATCAACATCCATACACACAACTAATTCTGTATCAACATATTTTAATGCATTGTTTAATGCAGAAGCTTTACCTTTGTGTTTTTGTCTTATCAATTTTACTATATCTTTATATTGTTTAACAATTTCAACTGTTTTATCTTTTGAACCATCATCAATAACAATTACTTTTATTTTTTCTTTCGGATAATTCAGATTAAAAATAGACTCTATGCACCTTTTTATAGTTTTTTCAGCATTATATGCAGGTAATAAAAATGTTATTGATGGGAACTTTTTTGGCCTTGGATTTTTTAAAAAAATCCCTCTATTTTTGAAATACACTGTAAACCAAACTAGAGAAACATATAGCATGATAGCATATACTACAATATAAACTATATCAATCAAATTCATTGATTTACACCGTATAAATAAAGTTTTTTGCAATTATCTTCAAATACCTTAATAAAACTGAAATTTTCTATATATTTAATTTTTGTGTTGTTATTTTCCAATACAATAAATCTTGTTCTATTAAATTTAAACAGATAATCCAACCAAGGCTCTTCTTTCAACATAGCATATGTATCTTTCTTAGAATAAAATTCTATTTCTGGCCAATAGTTTTGGGAAAATACTATCGTATCATTTTCTTTATTTTCTTTTAAATATTTTCCTATCTCTATTAATGCTGAATTTTTGCTGCAATAAATACTCTCCCTTTCTTTAAACCAAAAAATTGATATGTTTTCTATAATTGTTAAAAATAATAGTAAAAAGAAAACAATAATAATGATAATTCTTTTAGAGCTAATAGATCCAATTATAGTTGAACCGAAAACAAATGCTGGTATTGCATATCTAATATCACCAAATGGTGTGATTAGATAAATAGTTATAGAAACAAAAAAACCAACAAAACTTAAATCTTTTATATGTCTAATTGATAAAATGCCTATGAGCAGTAATATAAGCCAAAAGATGCTTGTGTTTTGCAAAAATGTTTTAAAATTTTTTATTGGACTTTTTTCTTCGGAAATAAAAGATGTAGAATATCCTCCAAAAGCCTCTAGCAAACCAATATTTTCAGTTTGCAAATAAACTAACCAAGGAATAAATAGAATAAATGAAGTAGATAAACCAAGTATATTAAAACTTAGCTTTTTATTTAAAAATAAATAAAGACCAACTATTAATAAACCATGAAGTATCAATGGTATTCTCATAAGAAAAGATAAACCTAACACAAAACCTGCAATAAGATAACTTTTAAAGTCATTTTTTCTGTTTTTTACAACTAAGTATAATCCTATAATTAAAAATGCGATAGCTGGCAAATCTGTATATAATCTAGTTGACCAAAATAAAATTACAGAATTAAATAAAACTAGTAAAGAGGAAAACAAACCTATTCTTTTGTTTTTTAATAAGCTTAACAATTTGTATATTGAAAAAATTAATAATGGTAGAAAAATTGCATATAAGATTTTTACAACTGTTAAATTTACGCCAAACACAAGAAATATTAAATATTCAAAAAAGCTAAGCAGGGGCGAAAGTGCTAATATTTTGAATTCTTTTTCTGGCCATTTAAATTCTTTAAAAGCTGGATTTTTAGTAAGCCAATATTCCGCTATTTTTAGATATTGTGCAGAGTCCCAACCAACTTCTTCATAGCTTATTAAGAAATATAATGCTATAAAAAAGCTTATTACACATAAGATTGAAATTAATAAGTCTTCAAGTTTCATACTTAAAATAAGTTTCAATTAAACTATTCTTTTACAAAAGCGCCAATCTCTTTCAACTTTCTATAAACCTTTTCTATAGAAACCTTAACATCCTTAATTGTTCTTCCGCCGGTGCATATTATTTTTCCGGAACCGAAAAATAGAAAAGCCACTTTTGGGTCTTCCATTCTATAAACCAAACCAGGAAATTGCTCTGGCTCATATTCTGAATTTTCAAGATTAAATATTATTTTATCAAGGTTTAGCTTGGAATCGAATTTTGCAGATGCGACAATATTTTCAACATCAATCTTATAACTTTTAGGTATTGTAGCTCCTGCACTTTTTATTATTCCCAAAACTTTTTTAATAACAGCATTTACATCAGCCATATTCCTAGCTCCTGTGCAAACTATTTTTCCAGAACTAAATATCAATGCTGCAGCTCTTGGTTCAGTCAATCTATAGATAACACCAGGAAATTGCTCTGGCTCATATTCCATACCTTCAAACTTTTTTACTATTGTATTTAAAGGTATTTTTGTATTCAAAGTTACTGAGGCAACTATATTTTCTATCCTTAGTTTAAAATCTACCAATTATATCAACCTTTCTGAAATTTATAACAAATTATATATATTTTGGTTATTAAAAATATTTAAATTTAAAAACAAATGCTTTCAAACTGAAATTTTTACAAAAATTATAAAGTTATTATATTTGATGATATAGCTCCAAATAAAAAAAGCTTTATAAAATAATAATACAAAGGCTTATTATGGTAGAAGAACTTTCAGATGAAGCGAAAGAACTTTTGTTACAGTTTCAAAGCTATCAACAACAATTACAAAACATATTAATTCAAAAAGAAACGCTTAAACTACAAGAAATAGAAGTAGAAAAAGCTTTAGAAGAATTAAATGCAACCAAACAAACAAGTGCTTACAAGATTGTTGGAAATATAATGTTAAGTAAAAGTGTTGAAGATTTGAAAAAAGAATTAAATGAAAGCAAAGAAGAATTAAGCTTAAGAATTAAATCAATAGAATCTGTTGAATTGAAAATTAAAGAGAAGTTAAAGGAATTACAAAATAAACTTAAAGATATAATCAAAGAATAGAGAGAAAAGTTTATAAAGATTTTCGGATTTAACTAATATTTAGGTGTTTTAATATGAGCAAAATTGAATCTACTATAAGAAAGTCTTTGGAAGATAAAATAGCAGAATTTAATACACTTGAGTATAGTTCAAATCCAAACTTTAAAAGAATTATGGATATATTTGATTCGATATTGAATGACAGAACAGTGCCTAAAAATATAAGAAGTGTAGTAGAAAATTCAAAAAATATTTTAATTTCAAAAGAAGATAATTTAGAAGTTAAAATAAGCAGTGTTATAAACAATTTAGATTCTATAATGAGCGATGCAAACATGCCTTTATATACAAGAACCCAAATATGGAATTTAGTAAGTTTACTTGAGGAAGAAAGAAATAAGTTTTTAAAAAACAAATAATAATTAAGGGTTAAAAATGGTTATATTTGGTAAAAAAAAGGAAGAAGAAAGTTATGTTGAAGTTGACGAATCTAAATTAGCTAATCAAAAGGGTATAAATATAAAAATAGAAGAACTTAATGGCTTCACTGACACAGATAGGATACAAAATATCGTGAGAGAAGGTAATGTGGTTTTTTTGAGGATTAAAAACTTGAGACAAAAAGATATAAATGAATTGAAAAGAAGTGTAGATAAGTTGAAAAAAACAATAATTGCAAATGAAGGAGATATAGTCGGTGTTGATGAAGATTTTCTTATTCTAACTCCAAAATTTGTAAAAGTTTTTAGATAAAAACAATAGTTAAAACTATAAAATACATCTTAAACAAAGCTGAAAAACAAAAATGTAAAATCTCCAATAAATAAAGTAAATAAAAGTGTTATTGGAAACACTGGAGCAAATCTAACACCATCTTTAATAATTACATATTTTTTACCAGATTTTTTAATCCTTTCTATATCTTTTTCAGTTATTCCTTCCCAAAATCTCGATTCTTGCAAAACATCTCCAACCTTTAGTTTATTTACATGAACTTTTTTTCTAAATCCTACTTTTTCTACAGATATAATAAATTTCCACAATAAAATAAGCGCAAGCGATAAAGAGGCTACTGTAATAGAAGTTGAAATTGATTTAAAAATACCTAAATTGTAGCTTATTATAGAATTCAATATAAGTGAAAAAATGAAAATTGAGACAAAAAATGTAATTGTTGATTTGATGCTAGATTTGATGTTAAATAAAAAATCTTGTATTATCTTTCTATTTATAAAAGATAAAACAATAGCATAAATTATCATGTAAATTGCTCCAAGAAAAAAAACATTTATTAAATAGATTATTGGAAAGGGCAATAAATTTAATATATTTTGATGAATTGCTTGAATTTTAAAGCTATAAATATTTTGAGGTACTAAAAAGCCGATAGCAGATAGCATTTTAGCATCTCCTCCTCCCCACTGACCCAAATAGTACATTAAAAAACCAAATCCTAACAAGCCTATCCCAACTAAAAAACTTTGTGCTATTAGCCAATAATCATTTAGAATGTAAGATTGGATCCCCCAGAATACTATAGCTGATAAAATCATCACATGAGGTATAACATCTGGTATCTCTGTAGTTTTTAAATCCCATGCTGCTGCTATAGATGATCCTATTAAAGCTATTGACAATGGTAGATAATCAAGCATAAAATAAATTATACCTCTGCTTTTTAATTTTTATCGAAGTTTTTATTTGAAACTATAAAAACATTAAAAGATTAGAAATTTTACCTTATATTTTTTTCATACTTTTGATTATTCTTCTTCCTTTAGATACATTGCTTTCTATATAATTTTCTCTCAATAAACCAGAACCGAAAAAATCTTCATCATTTTTTATAATAACAAAATTCCTATCTTCGCAATTAACTAGATTAAATGCTTTAGAATCTAAACCTTCCATGAATCTGAAAATATTTTCATCATCAAGTATTGCTATGTTTTTTGTTGCATTTTTTCCAATTATTTGTGATCCTTCTGTTGTCAGCTGTATTTTCTCACCTCTTTTTAACTTACCAAAACATAGTCCAAAATAACTTGCAGATTTAGATAAATTTTCATTCAAAGATTTAGAAGCAAGAAATATCTCTTGTTTTTTGTTAAAGTAAACATCATATTTCTTTAAATCTATTCTACATCCATAATTTTTTTCAACAATTTTTTCTATTTTTTCAACATCTTCTATCCTTGCTTTCTCAACTTGCATACAAAAAATCCCTCTGTTTGATTTTCAAAAGGATAAAACCTTATAGAATATTTCGAATATTCAAAATTGATTTTTCCATACGATTCTAAACCTATTCTATATTTCAAGCCTTTGACTTCAAAATATTCTGGAATAAAACCAAGCTTTTTAACTGCATATTCTAAATTCATCTCATTTTCTTCTGGATCTAAAGAACATGTGGAATAAACTAAAATACCATTTGGCTTTAAAACTTTACTACAAGCTTTAAGTAATTCTTTTTGTAATCTGCTTAACTTTTCCACAACATGATTACTCCAAAAATTTAAAACTCTATAACTACTTATAAAAGTTCCACTTCCACTACAAGGAGCATCGACCAAAATTTTGTCAAAACTTATTCCCAAATTAGAAATTTTTCTCACATCCATCATTATAACAACAGCATTAGTTGCACCAATTTTTTGAAGGTTAAAAGATAATGCTTTTATCCTTTTTGGTTCAACATCGCACGCGATTAAAAATCCTTCGTTTTTCATCAATTCAACAATAAAAGTTGTTTTTGAACCAGGTGCTGCACATGCATCTAGTATTGTTTCATTGGGTTTTGGGTCTAAAACTAAAACAGGAACTAAGCTAGCTGCATCTTGAATGTAATAATAACCAAGAAAAAATTCTTTTGTTTTTGCTAAATTTTCTTCAGTTTCTACAAAAAATGCATTTTCGTACCATGAAACTTCCTCAAGCTTCCATCCATTCTTTTCTAGCTTCTGCTTCAATTTTTCTTTTGAAATTTTTAAAGTGTTAACTCTAATGCATTTTTTTGGTAAAATATGTAAGCAAGCTTCAAGTTTTGGAAATTCGTCTTCAAGTATTTCTTCAAATTTTTTCTCAAAACCAATTGGAAATTTTATTTCCATAAAACTTACAAAATATTTAAATATTTGATATAACTTAAAATTAATGGCTTATGAAATAAAAATACCAAATGAAAAATTTGAAAAAAGATATAAAAACATATTGATTACTGTAGAGAGAAATAAAGAACATCCAGAATACATAAACATTTACATAAAGGTCACTGAAAGAAATGTAGAATTTTATACTTTTAGGCCCTGCTACTATATTGTAAAATCTTTATATAAAAATACTGATACATGGTATAGTGATATTGCATCGGGGATATGGAACGAAGCGAATGAGAAGTTAATAAGATTTGATTTATTGTTAGAAGAGGATGTGAAGGAAGAAATTAAAAATATACTGAAAAACTATCACATATTATAAAACAAATAATACACTTTAAGAGTAATAAGCAAGTGTTTTAAGCTAAAAATTGTTTTTCATATTCTTTCAAATATTCAACAGACTTTTTCACATCTACAAAAAGTTTTTCAACATAAGTAACATGTTCCTTTTCTATTACTTCCGATTTCTTTTCTTTTGCAACCTCAAAAGCGGGAGCAAGAAGTTGGATTGCATATCTTAAGCTTGTCTTACTTCCAATTTCCGTCAAATACTCTAAAGCATCTTCACTAAGCTTAATCTTTTCAGATTTTGCTCTAATTTCCAAAATCTTTTTAATATCTTCTTTTCCATAAGGTTTTGTATTTATTATTAGCAGTCTGTCAAGCAAATCTAAAGGCATACCGTGTGCTGCTTTAATATCAGTGCCTCTAATTGTTGAGAAACCGCGATTTGTAGCAAAAATAATTATTGGTGATAATTCTTGTTCTAATGCTCTGTTAAGAAAAGCAAATGTTTCTATATCAAGCATGCTACATTCATCAATAAAAACTACACCCGGAATTAATTCACATCTTCCTTCTTGAACAAGTGTCTTTATGTATTCATCAACTTCTTTTCTAACTTCAGGCTCAATTTCTTTTGATTCTTTTCCACCAAAAAATAAACTAAATATATCTCCACCACTTCTTGCACTTGCTACATCTAAAGAATGCAAAGTAACAGGATAAATAAATTCCTTTTCCTTGAGAACTTTCCCTTTTGGAACTGGCACAGGCTTAGTTGTTGTCAAATCAAGCTTTTTATCTTTTACAGCTTCTTCACTTGGCCCAAGCTTAACAACCCTTCCACCATCGATATCTATTTGAATTACATCACCAGTTTCTATTCCTTGCTGAATTAATTGGATTGCAAAACTCTGATCCATTGTTAATTTTTTGCTTTCGTCTTTTGTTGCAATTTTTATTGTAGCGCCAACAGGAATTTGTTGATAAGGATTATATGGATGTTGAGCTTTTTCTATAGAAATTTCTTTAACTTCACCTTCATAAATTTTTCTCATTTCATGAATCCTTGCTCCTATTGCTTTTCTTAAAGTTTGAGTTAAAAATTCTGTTTTTCTTATGTCTGTAGAAAATATTTCGCTTGCAGCAAGCGGGACAAAAGGAACATCCTTTCCTAATTCTCTTGCTATAGCCATAGCAATTGCTGTTTTACCCGTTCCTGGCGGTCCAGCTAGCAAAACTGCTCTTCCAGCAAACTTTCCTTCCTTAATTAACCTTACTACCAAGCCAGCTGCTTCTCTTGCTTCTATTTGACCAACCATCCCTTCTGCTACATGCTTTGCTTTCAATCCTTCTAAACCTAAACCAGTAATGTGAGAATGTGCTGCTACTCGTTCCCACTCGCGAATGTATTCGGGAACTTCTCGCAGCTCAGGCATTCACTCACCTTCTTCAATCTCTTCATCTTCCTCTATAGTAATCTCATCCTCCTTTATTCCAAGCTTCTTAAGTTCTTTTTTTGCATCTGCCAATTTTATATCTTTATAGAAAAATACATCATACAGTCCTCCACTTCTTTCCCACCCCGCTTTTTCTAGCTTTTCTATAATTTCTGCTGCTCTTTCTAATCTATTTTTCAAATCTTCTCCAAGTTTCCTAAATTCTTCTGGTTTTGCCTTTTCTGTATCAATTTCATACTCAGGTTTACCAAATAGATATATGCTAATACTCACCATATTCATCTTTCAATTTCTATTTTTAGAACACCATCTTTAAATTTTTTACTAATCGTTGCATTACTTGGAATTGGAATAAGTTTAAAATATGCTTTACCATCAGCTAAAGCTTTTATTTCTATACTTTGCTCTAATCTTTTCACTTCAATATCATCTTCACTTTTAACATCAGGTAACTTTATTGAAATTATTTGTTTGTTTCCAACAGTTTGAATTTCAGATTCAGGCTCTTCTGTAACTTTTGGTGGCTTAAATTCACGTTTCTTTTTTTCTATTTTTTCTTCTTCAACTTCTTCTATCCCGGGTTTAATTCCTAGTTTCTTTTTTATTTCTGGTTCAAGCTTTTTATATTCACCAAAAGTTTTTACTTCTATCTTTGGCTCCATTCCAGTCCCACTTTGAACAGTTATGCTAATGCCACCACCTTTCATTCCTGGTTCTAGCTTAAACTTAGGAAATTTAAATGAAGTAAATCCAAACATTTTGTCTATCCTTTCAAATTCTTTCTCAATGTCATCAAAAATACTTTCAAATGGAGAAAAGAATTTCCTTTCTATGGGTTTTCCTTCTTCAATCTCTTCACCACAATGTGGACAAAATTTCCAACCTTCTTTCACTTTTTCATTACAATTGGGGCAAACTTTCTTTTTTAACATGCGCTCACCAATCAATTATACTTCTTAAATCCTATTTCTCTTGCATGTTCACGGAAACATTGCCTACAATAATTTAAATCATATTTTCTAATTAAGCCATCATGCCTTCCACATATTCTGCAAGCTCTTGTACCTTTACCTATTTTTCCCACCAAACTCATCCACCCATATTACCAAACAATTCTAAAATTTCAAATTCTTCTGATATATAAAATAAAGTGAGTCTTTTAAATACATCTAAGTAAAACTTGGAAAAGCTATTTTCAATTTCTGCTTTTCTCAGTAATGCTCCATTCAATTTTATAATCATTTCTTCCAAATCTGTTTCATTCAATTACATCAACTCCAAAATTATTTTTAAGCCATTCAATAACTTCTTGTTTAGTAATTATTTTATTTTTACCCAATTTATTTCTTTTAACTTTTCTTCTTTTAACCCTAAATCCTGGCTTTTCTAAAGTTACACAAACATCTAATCCCATTAATCCAACATCATGACTATATTTTACACCTTGTATATCTATATACTCTTTTATTCCAAAACTAAAATTTCCATTAGAATCTATTTGAGAACTTTTTAATTTATTATCAATAGCATAAAATGCCCTCTTTAAAAATTCCATTGCAGCTTGCTTTCTAAGTGTTACTTTTGCTCCAAGAGGCTTACCTTTTGCAACACCAAATGTATTTCTTCTCTTTGAAAGTGTAACTATAGGCTTTCTACCTGTTAGCAATTGTAGCAACTTTTGGGCTCTTTCTATTTTTTCTTTATTATCACCGCATCCTATATTAAGTGTAACCTTTTCTAATCTTACAGCATCCATTGGATTTTTCATATTAATCATCCTTTGTTTACTGTTATTAATGGTTTATCTTCACCTACAACAAAAAATCTATCTTTTAAAATTTCTTTTGTTTCTTCTCCTTGTCTACACAACAATCTTGGTGGTTGTGTCATGCTACCATCAATAATTTTTTCTACAGTCCAAATTTTACCTGCATCTATACCTTTAACAATCACACCTATTGCATTTGGTTGAAGTTTTAAATGCTTTACTATATTTAAAGATGGTAAACTAATTAGCAAAGAGTCGCCAGTCTTATATTCTTTATTTTCAGTTAAAATATTTTTGCCATCATTTAAATTTAATTGAATCCTACCACCTTTTAAAATTGTTTTATTATTTATTCTACAAATCTTAAGATTAGATTCCTTTTCATCAATTTCTACGAGCTCAAGACCTTTTTTTGTGGGTACAATCCTATAAAATTTCTTAATCTTCGGAAGAGCAAGTGTATCAAACAAACCAACAGGATAGCTTGGATCCTTAACTACTCTACCATCAACTAAAACATTACCACCTTTAATTATAGTTTTAGCTTCCTTTGTTGTTTCAGCAATTTTTAAAATATTCTTCAATATTAGAGAAAGCGGTATACATTCAAATTTCTTATGTGGTCCTGGACTAGGACTTACAACCCATTTTTGTCTTTTCTTTTCTACATGCCAAAAATCTGGTGCACTAAGAGCTTTGAGCTTTCTCACCATAACTCTCACCTATTTTCAATTTTCTCTCCAAGGCTTCTACTCTTTTTTTATCTTCCAAATTTAAATTTATAATTCTTAAATTGCTTGGGTGTATTGGTACCATTTTTTCCCTTCCTTCAACTTTCTTTCTAGTTAAACCTTCAATGTAAACCTTATATTTCTTCAAATCAACCTTCGCTACTTTACCAGTTCTTTTTTTAAATTCACCTCTCATAACTTCTACTTCATCACCAACCCTTACAGGAAATGACCTACGCTTATATTTTTCTTGTAATTCCTTTGATAAATGTGCTGATAACAATTTCCTTCTTACATGTAGAGGTGCATTATATAAAAATTTCCTTTGTTTTCTTGCTTTACTTGATTTTGGCACCATATATCACCAATGATACTTTAATTATTGAATTTTTAAAATTTTAAATATGTTAATTAACTTTTTGCCACAACCAACATTATTTCAAAACCTATTTTTTTGCCTTCTTTCCAAGGAATCTTATATTCAAATTTTTTAATACCAACTAATCGAAATTTGTATTCTTTACACAATTCTTTTAATCTTATTTCCATTGCTTCACTAGATTTATGAATACTATAAACTATATTACTTACTTCTAAAGCCTTTTTGAAAAATAAATCTCCGGTCTCAAATGGTGGAAATTGTATAACAACATCAGTTTTAGTATTTAATTTCATAACATCCAAATTTATCCATCTGCATATTTTAGTTATTGGAATACCTGTTACTTCTTCCACATACTTAGAATTTTTTTCTGCTATTTCTAATGCATCTACATCAATATCTATTCCAAATGAAATTTTAGCTCCTAAAAGTGCTGCGCCTATAGCTAACCTACCAGTACCGCACCCCAAATCATAAACTATTCTATTTTTCAAATCATTTTTGGCTAAAAATAATACACGAGCTGCTATAGAAGGTGTTATAGAATATTGTTCTAATGTATATTTTGGATTAGGATGTTCCTCTAATTTAGAAAGAATTGTAGCAAGTTTATATTCGGTTATCATAGCTTTTCAAGTTCTTTAATTTTAACCTCTATTTCAGCCATTTCTTTCACAAAACTTTTATGTAAATCTTTTAGCTCATCTTCTGATATTTCACGTTTAACATACTTGGATTTCAAAACTTCCAGAATTTCAACTAATTCTTTATACCTATTTTTTAATTTATTTATTTGAATGTACTTTTCATTTAATACAGAAATCATACCAAAAACCATCATTGATGTGCTCATAATAACTAAAATTACATTAAAAAAGCTTGCATAAATTGTTGATATTGACAATAAAAGTAAAGATATTGACCAGCCAAGTAGTTCATTACCAACAGCAAATATTAACCATGATAAAGGAAATGCTTTTCCATGTATTTTTCTAGCAAAAAATAGCAAAACAAAAGAAGTTAATGAAAATCCTACAAAAATAAATACTGAAGCAAATATTGTTGGGAATTCTATCATAATCTCATTAATAATTAGTTAAACTTCTATTTTTATCAAATTTTCCAATCGATTATTAAAAAGAAAAAATAAAATTAATGATAATGAAAGGACAATTCACATGGGATTATGTAGTTTCGATAATAACATTTATAACACTTGTGTCTTATATATCACTTCAAATAATTGGAAATATACCTAATATGTTAAATGCTATAAGAAATGAATTTTTACGTTCGGAAGCTTATCAGTTGTCAGAATTGCTTATTAATGATCCTGGGCAACCGCCTAATTGGAATCTAGATCCAATTAATGCTAAAAGAATAGGGTTGTCTAATGAAAGTTTAAATATTACAAACTACATTTCAGCTAGTAAAATATTAAATCTTACAACAATATGTAGTAATTATGATAATTTGGTTAAACTTTTAGGTATTGATGTAAGTAAGTATAATATTTCTATAACTATTTTTGATAAAACAAATAATCAGCTTTTGGTTAATTGCATGCCGCAAATTGTAATATTAAGAGCTATAAATGTTACAATTAAAAGATATGCTGCTATAGATAATGGCAATTATGCAGAAATTATTTTACAAGCATGGTAAATTATTTGGTGTTATTATATGAGAATATATAAGAAAGATAAAATGACTAAAGGTATAGTATCTATAATAGAAATGGTCATAACAGCCATAATTTTGCTTACAGCATTTAGTATAATTTTCCATAAAAATGTTTATTTAACAAATTGGGATAAAGTAATGATAATGTTAAATGGTAGAGACTTTACAACAATGATTGATCGCTCAGGTAAGTTATATTATTATTCTTATAATCAAACTGCATTGAAGTATGAAATTAATAAAATCTTGGGGCCGGTTTTTATTTCATGGTTAGAAACAAACAATCTCATAAAAAATAGATTAAGCATAGCATGTAATTGCACCAATAGCCAAATAAATGCTTTAAACAGTTGGCTTTATGGTTTAAGCATAAACAATAGACAAATTCAATATTTTATATGTTCTACTAATTTAGAAAATATAAATCCTTGTGATTCTCGAACTCCTGATGTTCTTGTTATATGGAATAACAAAAGTTTTACCACGCAAATCAATACTATTAAAAAGTATCTTGATTCTGGAAATGGTATAGTTGAAATTGCAGATTTTCCAAATGGTGTAAATACAAACCAAACTATTATATTCAAAATAAAAAACTATACTGGTAATTACAATGCATCAGAAAATAATGATACATTTAATGTACCAAGCAGTGCATTTAATATTTCTTATCTTCCATATAAATATTTTCGACATATACCATTAGCAGTTAATAGCTTTACTGAAGTTGCAAGTATACCAATAGAAAATAATATATTGCCATGCGCTGGAGATAAAAACTTTACTGGTATTTTCAGATTTTATGAAAGAAATTACTCTTATTGGATTTGTGGTGCAAACAGAGTTTATTTTGATACAGATAATAATGGAATGGCAGATATTATTGTTAATCAAAGACAAAACTTTAACATTAATGGTACTTATTTTTACATGAAGTTTATTAATGAAAATAGTTTTGGTATTGTTTTTAACAATGCTACATATAATGCACAAGCTTACAAATTTAAAGACTTTTTGAAAAGTGGCAATACTAAAGTTTATCCAAGCGATGATGATGTTAATAAAATATTTTTGTATAATGGAAAATATTCTGGCACAAACGATTTTGTTCCTGTAGTTGTTTTAAATGATGCAGGCAATTATAGAACAGTATGGATAGCAGATTTTAGTAGAGATGGGCTTGATTTAGTTGGTGATGATCAAAAACTTTTGCTTATATCTCTTTTACTTTGGGCTTCTAATAAACATTATATTTCAGATATTTTAAGCAATCTTGAATTTGGCTACACGACTTCTTACATAAATACTGTTAATGATGATATGTTCGAAGTTTATACCTTCACCTTAGGTCTTGGGAAACCCTACTGAAATTTATTTATATAAAACTAAATTTAATTTATGAAAGCAGAAGATATAATGAATAAAAGAGTAATTTACTTTTCACCAGAAAATACAATACTTGAAATTAGCAAGAAATTTGCAGAATATAATATTTCTGGTGCACCGATAGTTGAAAATAAAAAAGTTGTAGGTATTATTTGTAATTCCGATATAATAAAATTCATAAACGAGAATGTTTATAAAGATGCTACCGAAATTAATTCAACTACAAGCAGTATTATAATAAATTTATTGCATACACATGATAAAAAAATTAAATTCAAGAAAGGAGTGGAAAAGATTTTAAACACAAAAGTAAGAGATATAATGACAAAAGATGTAAAACTTGTAAAACCGGAAACAGATTTTTTAGAAGTTATTGAAATAATGATAAAACATGGTATAAATAGGATTCCGGTTATTGATGATAATGGTGAAATAGTAGGAATAATTACAAGAGATGATGTTATAAAAGGAATTGCTAAACATAAGTCTCTTAGCTAAATTATTTTTATCAAAAAATTCAATTGAAGTAAAGTATTTAAATTTTTCTTTTTAAATTTTATATTAGCAAGAAGTATTGTTGAATTGATTTTTTAGTCAAAATAATATGGAAGAATACACTATTGCTAATAAGAAATATAAAATTTATAATTTAAGATTAATAGAAATAGTAAAAGAAACTCCTGACGCATATTCTTATAGATTTGCGTTAGATGGATTGGAATATAAATTTGAACCTGGCCAATTTGTAATATTGTTTGTTGATATTGATAAAATAAAATCTTATTTTGAAGAAAAATACTTGAAAAAAGAAATATCCGATTCTCTTTTTCAGAAAATTTTAAAAAACTTAGAAGCTGAAAAAAGTAAAGCTGAAAGAGAAGGGAGACCATTAGAATTAGGTAGAAGATATTCAATAGCTAGTTCGCCCACAAGAAATGATTATATTGAGATAACAATTGAAAGGTATATAGAAAGAGATAAACAAACTGGAGAAATAAAATATTTGGGTTTGCTATCTAACTATTTTATTGATAATGCAAAGGTTGGAGAATATTATAAAATAAGTGAAGCAGCTGGTTCATTTATATTTAAAGAAGGTATGTGTGATTATCTTAATCTATTAGCAGGTGGTAGCGGAATAGTTCCGTTTATGTGCTATATAAGGTATGCTGTAGACAAAAATCTAGATTTAAACATTAACTTGCTTTATTCAAATAGAACTAAGGATTACATCATTTATAAATCAGAATTGGATGAAATAGCATCTAAATTTTCGAATATAAAAATAACACATGTGTTAACAAGAGAAAAAGATTTGTCATATGCAAAATTTTACGGCAGAATAGATACACCAGAAAAATTGTTAGAGTGGTTACCAAAAGAAATTTTAACACATGAACGAGCTTCAAATAGAATTTGTGGAAGTGCGGATTATATTAAATCTATGATTAGGTTGCTAACTAATCCTACAATAGGAGTTAAACCGAGTAATATAATGATTGAATCATATTATGCATGAAAAACCATGAAAAATTTTTATAAATTCATCACCACTTAACTAATCATGATAAAATTCATAACAAATGTACCAGCATGTTTTATTTCAGAAATTAAATCAATAGTAATAACTGATATACACATTGGAATAGAATACGAGCTTTATAAATCTGGAATAATAATTCCACTTCAAACTGAAAAATTTTTAAATACAATAAAAAAAATTATAAATTCTACAAATGCAAAGTTATTGATAATTTTGGGTGATTTAAAATACAAGGTACCGGGTATTAGCATAAAAGAACTAAAAGAAATACCAAAATTTTTAGAAAACCTTGCAAATTATGTTAAAATTATTTTATGCAAAGGTAATCATGACGATAATTTAGAAGCTATCATACCCAAAGGTGTTAAGTTTTATGGTTCGGGGGGATTTAAAATTAAAAAATATGGCTTTTTTCATGGCCACGCATGGCCTAACAAAAAATTGATGGAATGTGACTATTTGTTTATGGGTCATTTACAGCCAGCAATACAACTAAAAGACAAATTTAATCATAAATTTGTAGAGCAAGTTTGGATAAAGTGTAAGTTAAACAAAGAATTTGTTAAAGAAAGATATAAAATAGATAAAGTTGGTAAGCTCAATTTGATTATAGTACCATCATTCAATAAAATGTCTGGATATTTTATTTTAAATTCTGAAAATATTAAAAATTTGGAAAATCCTTTAATCAATAGCAAGTGTTTAAATATTTTGGAAGCAAAAATATATTCATTAGATGGAAATTATTTTGGAACATTGAGTGAATTTATTAAATAAAAGCTATATATTTTTCTTTGTAAAGCTGGTGTAGATCAGCCTGGTTAGATCGCGGCGCTCATAAACTAAATGAGCTTTGAAGAAATGATGATAGATGGAACGCCGAAGTCATGGGTTCAAATCCCATCACCAGCATATTTTAAATAGAAATTTTGAAATGGGCTCGGAGAGATTTGAACTCTCGACCCATAGCGGTTTTACACTCTCGCTGACCTAAGCTTAGTCGCCATATAAGGCGATTAAGCACGCTATGTGCTCCACCTGACTAAGCTACGAGCCCTTAATTTAAGAATTGTTTCTTATTTTTAAAAATCTAACGTGATATAACAAAGGTTAGTGTTACATCTTGAAGATTGTACGTAGCGGTTGGATCTACGGAAAATGAAATTTTATTATTTCCTAACCTTAAAAATGGTTTTGTTATTTCTTTTGAAAATGAAATCAAAGGAGGTATCCCATAAAAGAATCGCTCATTGTTTATTTTTATTAATAAATTGTTAGTTGTGCTTGCGCCTTCTGGATTTAATGTAAAAGTAAGTTTACCAAACTTGAATTTATTAAACTCTTTTTCATCTAAGTAAAATGTGAAATCTTTAAATGAAGAGCCTTGATATTGTATTTCAAATTTAGCAGATTTTATGTGATAATAGCTCCTTCTCCAAAACATCCAGCTAGAAAAATCAGTTGTTATAGAAACGACATTTGAAGATTTAAGCAAAGATTTATCAATTGTAATAATTTGCGTCCCAACAGGAAAGTTATTCCTGTAAACTTCTACACCATTTACCAAAACTATAAGTGGTCCCAGATTGTTTGTTTCATCTACAGTAATAGTAAGAGTAGCCCCCTTTAATATAGAAAGTTTATCATCACTAATGCTTCCTAAAAGATTTGAACTTTTTTCATCAAAATAACTTTTATAAACGTCAAAATTATTTTTACTATCAATTGTTTCTGTTCCAATAGAATAGCTTACTGTAAAGTCTCCTAAAGTAATAAATTTGGTTATATCGCCGGAACTTACATTTGTCATATTAACCGTTTGATTGGCTTCTAGCTGCTCAATTGCTGGAAATCCCACCATAAATGTTATAATTAGAACCAATCCCGCAAGCAATACAAATACAAATTCATCAATTTTTCTTTCTGGCATAATTATTAGTTGTAAAAATAAACTTTTAATATTTTACTGAGTAACCGGCAAAACATTTATAGTTGCCTTACTTTCAACAAAGTAACCATAACTAGCTTCTACATTAATAGTATAATCTTGAGAATTAATTACTGCTGAACCAGGACTTTTAATTGTACAGAAAACAGTCTTTAATTTACCACCAGCTAACAATATTTTATCAGAAAATGATGTTGTATCTCCTGTTTGTGTACCATCTTGCTTTGGACAATTTAATATTAAACCATTTGTTTTAAGGGTATATGTAATGTAATATAAATTTCTGTATTCACTATTTGGCCAAGGTGTTGATGTTGGGTCAATTGCATTTCCACTCCCAACATTATTAAAGGTTATTTGTAATGCATATGTTTCGCCAGGTGCACCATAAATAACTAATGGTCTGGCTCCTGTTGAAAAGGAAATAGAAATGGGGCCCGCACTAGATGCTTGTGAAATTACGCCTGCGGACTTAAGTAGTGATTGGTATTGTGTTTGTGGTAAAGATTTTAAATAACTATTTGTGTAAAATCTAACTGTTGCTATAGCAGATGTGTTGTAAATGTAATAGACTCTTATACCTGCGTCATAAGAAGTTTTTACTTTAAGTCCTGCTGGCGATGTAACTCTCCATACATAGTCTAAGCTTTCTCCAGGAAGATTATTTACAGGATCGGCTGGTCTAAGAGAAGATGGTGTCAATGCTTTTGTTGGCGGCGTATCCGCATCAAATACCCAACCTGTGCCGCTACTCACACCACCAAAAATTTGAGCTACTATATTATTTGCAACAGCACCTCCAACATTCTGTACGGAAAGTGTTAACATTATAGGCTCGCCTGACCTAATTTCAGAAAAATCTGGAGAGAATTTAGTTATAACTATTCCATTTCCAGAAACAGTTTGGGCGCCACCTCCCCCTCCCGGAAATGTACATCCTGACAAAATTACTATGAAAACTAACAAAATTAGCAACCATTTACCTTTCATTTTAAATCCAACTCCTTTAATTTAAATTGTATTTTAAAATATTTAAATACTTTAAGTATTTAAGGAACCAGCATTAAAAGTTAAGAAATTTATCTAATTTTACTAAAAATTAATCTAAATTAGTGGGTAGAATATGATGAAAGTGTATATGGATTATGCAGCAACTACTCCCATAGACCCAAGAGTAGTTAAAGCAATGTTGCCCTATTTTACAAAAAAATTTGGAAATACAATGAGTTTACATTCTTTTGGAAGAGAAGCAAAAATTGCTGTAGAAGAAGCAAGAGTTAAAGTTGCTGATTTAATGAATGTTTCTCCTGAAGAAATAATTTTTACAAGCAGTGCAACAGAATCAAATAATCTTGCACTAAAAGGAATAGCTTTTGCAAACAAAGACAAAGGAAAACATATAATAACTTCTAAGATAGAGCATGAATGCATTTTAGAATCTTGTAAATGGTTAGAAAAGCATGGATTTGAAGTAACATATTTGCCAGTAGATAATTATGGATTTGTGAATCCAGAGGGTGTAGAAAAAGCTATAAGAAAAGATACAATTTTAGTTTCTATAATGCATGCTAATAATGAGATTGGAACTATTGAACCAATAGAAGAAATAGGAAAAATTTGTAAAGAAAAGGGAGTTTATTTCCATACTGATGCTGCACAAACTTTTGGAAAAATAGAAATAGATGCAAACAAGCTAAATGCTGATTTGATTACAGTTAGTTCTCATAAAATGTATGGTCCAAAAGGTGTAGCTGCTTTATTTATAAGGAAAGGTGTAAAAATAGAGCCTTTATTACATGGTGGTGGGCATGAATTTGGTTTAAGATCAAGCACTATTAATGTTCCAGGAATAGTGGGATTTGGTGTTGCATGTGAAATTGCAAAATCAGAAATGAAAAAAGAATCAGAAAGATTAACCAAACTTAGAGATTATTTAATAAAAAATGTTCTTAAAATTGAAAATTCTCATTTAAATGGTCATCCAACAAAACGATTGCCAAACAATGCAAATTTTTGGTTTAATTTTGTTGATGGTGAAAGTTTAATAATGGAATTAGATTATTATGGAATTGCTGCTTCAACAGGAAGTGCTTGCTCAACTTCTACTCTTAAGCCAAGTCATGTTTTGCTTGCAATTGGATTAAAGCCACACGAAGCTGATGGAAGTCTTAGGCTAAGTATTGGAAGATGGACAAATAAAAAAGATGTTAATTATACAATTAAGATTTTACCAAAGGCTATTGAAAAAATAAGAAAATTAGCTAAATAATTAAACTATAATTTTTTCCGATTCTTTTACAGCTTTTTTAACCATTTGCTTAACATTAAACTTTTTTTCAAGTTTTTTTATTTTTTCTATGCTTGATTTTGTAGCAGGATGTTTTGGAACAAAAAGAGTACAGCAATCTTCTTGAGGCTTTATAGAAATTTCATAAGTTCCGATTTTCTTTGCAAGCTGAATTATTTCTTCTTTATCCATCCCAATTAATGGTCTTAAAATTGTCATATCGGTAGCTTCTTCTATTGTTGCAATATTTTCAAGCGTTTGAGAAGATACTTGAGCCAAGCTTTCTCCAGTTACAAGAGCTTTTGCATTCTCTGCTTTAGCTATAAGCTCAGCTATTTTAAACATAAATCTTCTATATAGAATTATCCTATATTTTGGAGTTATGTTTGTTTTTATCTTCATTTGAATCTCATGAAATGGCACAAGGTAAAGAATGCTTTTAAATTGATATTTATTTAAGACTTTTACTATTTCAATTGCTTTTTCTATACTTCTTTTAGAAACTAAAGGAAAACTATGGAAATGTATAAAAATAACTCTACATCCGCGTTTCATAGCTAAGAAAGATGCTACAGGAGAGTCTATTCCTCCAGAAAGTAGAACTGCTACTTTGCCGCTTGCTCCAATTGGCATTCCTCCAATGCATTTTATAACTTTTGTATAAATGTAAGTGTCATTTCTTCTAACTTCAATAAAAATTGTTACATCTGGTTCTTTAAGCTTAACTTTTCTTTTAACAACACTTCCGACTTTTTCCTCAAGTTCCTTGCTTGTATAGTTTTGATTTCCTATCCTTCTTGCACGAATAGCAAACGTTTGTCCCGGCTTTATCCAATTTTCGTAATTTTCTTTTACAAAATTTTTTATTTCTTCTAATGTTGAAGTTTTTAAATGATAGCATGGTGAAATTGAAACTATACCGACAACATTCTGAAGAGAATTGCATACCTTTTCTACATCTTCACTTTCAATAAAAATTCTACCTCTTTCTCTTCTTACAGAAAATTTAATTCCGTCTCGTTTTAATGCAAGTTTTATATTTTTAACTAAGATTTTTTCATAAATTCTTTTAACTGGCTCGGATTTTAGGAATATTTCGCCATATCTTACAAGAACTTCCATAATATTTTTAAAAGTAAAATTTTTATTAAAATGATGTTTAAAAAATTATTGGTGTTATAAATATTTTTATTTAGTTCCAAGTTTTCAGCTTATTAGTATAAAAATGGATTGTCTACTTAAGAATTTATTACAAAAACTTTTTACTTTAGTCTTTTGCTATACATTATAGTTAAATTTACAAATTCGGAAATAAAAGATAATCTTTATGAACCGATTTATTAATAGAGGGGAAGAATTGAAATTCTTAGAAGAAAAGTTCAGAGAAAATAATAAACAACTAATAATTTTATACGGAAGACGAAGAGTTGGTAAAACAGAACTTATTAAAAACTTATGCAAAGATAAGGATTGTATTTATTTTCTATAAGATAGCTTCGTTATTTTTAATTGTAAAAATTTATAATTATAACCAATGGTCGAAAAAATAAACAATTATTGGGTTTGTGAAAAATGTAGATTGAAATATAAAGATAAGAGTTATGCTGAAAAATGTGAAGCTTGGTGTAAAAAACATAAAAGTTGTAATTTAGAAATAGTTAAACATGCTGTAAAAATTTAATCTTAATAATTATTAATTTAAAATGAATGAAAATTTTTTACATTATTCAGCTTTTATCCAAATTGTTTTAAAAACTCTACTATAAAGAAAATTTTTAACTTAAAACTTTGTTAAAAGGTAATTATTCATGAAAGTAGAAAATAAAGTTGCGATTGTTACTGGTGGTTCTAGAGGAATAGGAAAAGCAATTGCTATTGCTTTAGCTGAAAAAGGTTACAATGTTGTTATTTGTTCTAGAAATATAAATGAATTGAAGAAAGCAAAAGAAGAAATAGAAAACTTTAACGTAAAGGTTCTTGCAATTAAGTGCGATGTTAGAAATTATAAAGAAGTTAAGAATTTAGTAAATAAAACAATAGAAGAGTTTGGAAGAGTAGACATTCTTATTAATAATGCGGGAATAGCTTTAAAGAAAAATGTTATTGATACGAGTGAGGAAGAATGGGATAATGTCATTGATACTAATCTTAAGGCACCTTTCCTACTAACAAAAGAAGTTCTTCCAATTATGATTAAACAAAAATCTGGATGTATAGTTAATATAAGTTCTGGTGCAGGAAAATCTGGTTTTGCTGAATTTTCTGCATATTGTGCTAGCAAATTTGGTTTAATAGGATTTACAGAAAGTTTGGCAAAAGAAGTAAAAAATAATGGAATTAGAGTTTATGCAATTTGTCCTGGGCCCGTAGCTACAAAAATGCAAGAAGAAATTGTTGGTAAAATGTACCCTTTTATTAAGCCATTTATTCAAAAGCCAGAAGATGTAGCAAAGTTTGTCATAGATGCAATAGAAGGAAAATATGAAAGTGGAAGTGCTATTGATACTTATTAAAAATTTTTTAGTTAAGGTTAAGATAAAATTAATAAATAAAACAAAAACTATTTGATTATAAACTTATAGGGGTGATAATTTGGAACAAATAGCCGAAAAGATGGCTGAAGCAATGCGTGAAGTATCAGTTGCAGAATTTTTTGAAAAAAATCGTCATCTGCTTGGATACGAAAATCCAACAAAAGCATTGCTAACTGTGGTGAAAGAGTTAATTGACAATTCTCTTGATGCTACAAATGAAGCTGGCATTTTACCGGAAATAAAAGTAACTGTAAAGCAAATTTCTGATGATAGATTTAAAGTTATAGTTGAAGATAATGGTCCAGGTATAAGAGAAGACAAAGTTCCTTATGCTTTTGGTAAATTATTATATGGATCAAAATTCTACAGGCTTAGACAAAGTGTATCTGGAGATGAAAGAATTTTAATAAAAGAAGGAAATATAGTAAAGTCTGTAAATATAGGAAATTTTGTAAATAAATTATTGAATGGAGATGATATAGAAAACATTTCAGATAGGCAAATAGAGACTTTATCTTTCGATCCATCCACATATAAAATAGGTTGGAGAAAGATTTCACACGTTATAAGACATAAACTTGAAGATCCTTTATACAACGTAATTCTTGAATCGGGAAGACGAATAAAGGTCACTGGATGTCACAGCATTTTTGTTTTGGATAAAGATAGCTTAACAATCAAGACAAAGAAAACTACAGAAATAAATAAAGGTGATTATGTTGTTGTGGCTAAAAATATAGAAGAACCGGAAAATTGTATAACTGAAATAAATGTGCTGGATTGTATTAACATGGAGACGATAAAAAAGCACAGATGGTATGTATATAACTTACAGCCCGATGTATTTGACTATATAAGGAAAATCTCTAAAGTTACTCATAGTAAGGATAGACATTATAGAAAAATTTTAGTTTTGGATGCTGAAGGCAAGATTCGCATACGTTCTGATCACTTAAACAGATATGAAAGGTTAGGTATGCTTCCTGCTAAAGTTGTTAAGTACCTTAAATTATATGATAAATTTTGTTGTGATGATTGGTGTATAAAAACATGCAAAGTTGGAAGCGATAAATATGAATTTCCAGTTAAACTTATAATTTCGTCAGAACTTATGAGATTTTTAGGCTTTTGTGTTGCAAAAGGTCATGGTTTTGGCAGAAGATTAGTTTTTGATTTCGATGAACGTGAGATAGACTATATTAATGATATCAAAAAAATTACCAGAAAATTATTCAAAGGAGATGCTAAGAAAGAACATATAAAAGAAAAAAACAAGATAAGGCTGGTAATTAATAGCACAGTGTTATACGAGCTTTTTAAATCCTTGGGTATAAAAACTGGTTCTCATAACAAAGAGATACCTTTCCTTGTTTTTAATGTGAATAAAGATATGAGGTTAGAATTTCTAAGTGCAATGTTTAAAGGTGATGGTTGTTTTGTGAAAGAGAGAGATGCATTAACCTATGTTACTGTAAGTAAAAATTTGGCAAGTGATCTCATGAATCTTCTATTATTACATGGTGTATTTCCTACAGTTTCTTATAAAGAATCAAAAGGTTTGGGAAGAAATGCATCGAGAATTTATAGTGTAAATATTTATGGGAAACAATTAAGCAAGTTAGGTATAAATATAAAAAACTCTCGCAAATCATGGCCTATTTTTACAGGCATCCCTTCAGAGCTTATAGCTAAATTTAACCCAAGTCTTAAATCTTTACAAGAAAGGCTAGAAAGAAGCAAAGCATTAGATTATTTAAGATTCAAATATCGCAACACAAAAGATATTTATTTCAACATTCTTCAAAACATAGAAGATTTGTCTATTTATAGTGTGCCGAAGCAATTTTCTGTAGCAACTTCAAACATCAATTTTTACATGTCTCAACTTGAACACAATATACTTACAGACAAAGTAGATTGTGGATATAAAATATCTCAAAATAGTCAGAATTTCCTTTTCATGTATGAAAAGCTCAAGAAAATAATGAATTCAGATTTGTGCTTTTTGAAAGTTAAAAAAATTGAAAAGCTTGATTCAAGAGAAAAGTATGTTTATGATATTTCTGTTCCAGGATGTGAAAATTTTGTTGCAGGCCTTGGTGGCATTATTTGTCACAATAGCAGAGGAGTACAAGGTTTAGGTGGACATGGTGCTGTATTATATTCGCAGTTAACAACAGGAAAACCAACAAAAATTACAACAAGTATAGGAAAAGACATACATGTTTTTGAGTTAATGATAGATGTAACTAAAAATGAACCGATTGTTATAAAACATGAAGTTTTGAAAAATCCTGAAAGATGGCATGGTGTAAAGGTTGAAATGGAAGTAGAAGGAAGGTATGTTGAAGGAAAACAATCTATACCTGAGTATATAAGACAAACTCATATGGCAAATCCTTATGCTCATATAATTTTCAATGGACCAAACGGGAAAATTGAATATAAAAGATTAGTAGATGAAATACCTAAACAACCAAAAGAAATAAAACCTCATCCTTATGGTGTTGAAATAGGTATGCTTAGAAGAATGTTACAATTAACAAGAGCAAGAAATTTAATTGGTTTTCTTACTGGCGATTTTTCAAGAGTAGGAAGAAATTCTGCTATACAAATTCTTAAAATTGCTAAAATAGACAAAAATAGAAAGCCACAGGAATTATCACATGAAGAAATAGAAAGACTTCATAAAGCAATGCAAAGTGTTAAATTAGTTGCACCACCAACTGATTGCTTGTCTCCATTAGGGGAGAAACTTTTAGAAGAAGGTTTGAAAAAAGATACAGGTGCTGAATATGTAGTTGCTGTTACAAGGCCACCAAGCGTTTACCGCGGTTATCCTTTTCAAATAGAAATTGCGATGGCTTACGGGGGGAATCTACAACCAGACCAACCAGCACAATTATTTAGATTTGCAAACAAAGTACCTTTGCTATATCATCAATCAGATTGCGTAACAACAGAAGCTGTGACAGAAGTTGATTTTAGAAGATATGGATTTTCACAACCCTCAAACTCTTTACCAATTGGACCATTAGCAATTTTAATTCATTTTGCATCAGTTTGGGTACCATTTACTTCCGAAGGAAAACAAGCTATAGCAAGCTATCCAGAAATTTTAAAAGAAATAAAACTTGCTTTGCAAGAAGCAGGAAGAAAATTGGCTGCTTATGTTAGACAGAAAGCAAAAAGACGTGAAGCACAGTTAAGAAGAGAATTATTTGAAAGATATATTCCAGAAGTTAGTAAAGCATTATCAAAGTTAACAAACGAAAAAGAAGAAATTATAAAAGAGAAATTAGAAAGTATTTTAAAGAAAGATTTAAAAGTGGGTGAAGATGAACGTACAAAAAAAGCTTGAAGATTTAGGTAGAAAAGTTTTAAGCGAAATAGAAAGGGGTGAGAATCCGAATATAGAGATACCTATACGTTCGTTAAGCAATGTTAAATATGATGAAAAAACTGGGATGTTAACTATAGGAGATAAAGTTGCTAAAAGATATTTTTTTAATATAGCTCATGCAAAAAGTTTCATGCAAACTACTTTAGTAGCAGCATTTTGTAAAGAGCTTAAAGAATCTGGTCTTCATACTAGCTTGAGAGATTTATTTTATGCTTTAAAGAGAACATTACCAAATTCTCAAGAAAATACATTTAATGAGCAAAATGAGTCTGATTCAATAATAGTTGATTTGGAAGTGGCTTTAGATGTTTTAAGAGAGCAATTAAATCTAAATGCTGATGTTAGAGGAAGAATTGTAGGCGATATAATAATAGAAGATAGGGGTGATGAAATAGATTTGTCTAAGCTTGGTTCTGGTGGTCTGGCAATACCAAGTAATGTAGAAGACATGAAGTTTAAGAAGGTTAAAGCTAAAGGTATTTTAGTGATAGAGAAAAATGCTGCATTCGAAAGATTACATGAAGACAAGTTTTGGCAGAAAAATAAACTTATATTGATTACTACTCAAGGTCAAGCTGCAAGAGGTGCTAGAAGAATGATTCAGAGATTATCACAAGAGTTTAATTTACCTGTATATGTTTTTACAGATTCAGATAGCTATGGATGGTACATATATTCTGTTATAAAACATGGTTCAATCTCTCTTAGCCATGTGTCTGAAAGATTAGGTACACCATCGGCAAAATTCTTGGGATTAACTATAAGTGATATAGATAAGTTTGATTTGAATCAATGGACTATAAAAGCAGAAGAAGTTGACATAAAAAGAGCTCAAGAAATGTTAAATTATCCGTGGTTTAAGAGTCCAGCTTGGCAGAAAGAGTTGAAACTTATGATACAGAGAAAAATTAAAGCTGAGTTGGAATCTTTATCTGGCCGCGGCCTTAGATTTGTAACCGAGACTTATTTACCAACAAAATTTAAAGAGCAAGATTTCTTAGATTAAGTTTTAATTTTTATTAACAAAACTTTTTAAACTTTAACTGTTTTAAAAAGTTTTTAGGTGATTCTTTGATAACTGAATCAAGAATTTTTGATATAATACATAACCTAAAATAAAAAGCTATTCCAATATCCAGAGAATACAGAAGAATCATTGAGACTTTGTTCGATTTTAGCGATTATTATGATCCAATGACAAATGGTAGTATAGAGATGAGAGAAAGAATGTACTTAGGTTCACTTGAAGATTTTTGTAATGTTGTACTAGTTTATTCGGGTGCGAAGTCTGGTGGTGAATTGTACACTTATGACGTAAAAAGAAAAGATTTTTTGAGAGTACCTGGGCTTTATTGCAACGAGAAAATAGAAGAATTTCTAAATTGTTTGAAGTTATACTATTTGAAAAACTTTTATGAAGCTTGTGTAGATTTCCTCTTCACAAAAAATAAAAATAGTTTAAATTCGCTATTAAATCATATTCCTGCAACATCTCCAAACGATCATAGAATATTGGGCAGATTCTTTGGATATCCAGAGTGTTGTATAGAAGCTATGGCAACAAAAAATAGTGTTGATGGAATCAGCTATGATAGAGAAGTACTATTTGCGAGACAATACTTCAAACCATGTAGGCCAAATTGTAGCGAAGCGAAAAGGCTTGGTAAGAAATGGGTTGATACAATTCAATATACCTATGGTAATTGTTTTGCTGACGTACTTGTTAATATCATAGCTTCTCGCATGTTTATTATTGATTTGCATTTATTTTCAAAGTATAACTACCCGTGGTTTGAATTGCTTTTATGAAGCTATTCTCTTTCTCATACAAAACATACGAATTTAATTTATAGCTAGAAACACAGAATTAATTGCTTTAATCTAAAAATAATTTTATATACGTTGATATTATAGAATTCTATTTTTCAAGTCGCTTCTAATTCTGTATGATTGTTCAGCAATTTTCAAAATAGATGTGTCGACTTCTTGTATAAACATTTCTTCTTTATTATGCTCAAGTTTATTAATAGCTCCGCTGAATGGAACTGTAATTTGGGAATGTCCAATTAAAGTACCCTCTATTTTCTCATATAAAAACTTTCCAGCAGCATTACAATATACCAAGATTATTTCATTTTCAAAGGCTCTAGCAATACATATAGAATCTACTAATTTAACTTCAGAATTCATATCAAATTTCATTCCCTTTCCAGCATCTTCGTATAGCCAGTAGCTGGGACATATAACTATATTAACACCTCTCATCACCATTTTCCTAAAAATTTCAGGAAAAATCAAATCCCAACAAATAATCAAACCAATTTTTCCGTATTTTGTGTTAAATACACAAATTTCATTTCCGGGCGTTAAGTATTTTCTTTCTGGTAACCATAAGTTTATTTTCCTATATCTTGCTTTAACTTTTCCACTTGAATCTATATAGTAAGTAGTATTGTACAATTTGGATTTCTCTTCTTCAATTATAGAACCTGGAACAATGTCTATCTTATATTTTTTTGCAAGCTGCTGAAAATACTTTCTGTATTTATTTTCATTGTCAGCAAATTCATTTATTCCTACTATTGGGCCTGTAATGAAATCTTCTGGAAATACAATAACATTTGCTTTTGAAAATGATGCTTTTCTAATAAATTCTTCAGCTTTTTTCAAATTTTCTTCTGGAGAAAATTGCTTAATTTCAAATTGTACAACAGCTATCTTGAACTTCATATAATACTTATTTGAAAAAAGTTTTTTATATGAGTATGATAGAAGATATGAAACTATAGATAAGATTCTAAAGAACAATTACCATTTAAAAGGATCAATCCCTCTTACATCTTCTACGATTTATGTGAGATAACTAAAGGTTTAAATTATTTAACATTTTACTATTTTATGAGATATTAATGAAAGAAAACAATTTTAGATTACCAAATGCTGTTAAACCATTAAATTATGAATTATTTTTTGATATAGACTTAACAAACTTCAGTTTTTATGGAAATGATAAAATTGATTTGAAAATAGAAAACCCAACAAGGAATATTATTTTAAACTCCTCAGATTTAAATGTAAAAAATGCTAATTTAATTTATAAAAATGAAATTTTAACTCCATAAATAAAAATAGATGAAAAATATGAAAGGGTGTATTTGAATTTTGATAAAAAAATTTCAAAAAGCTTAGCTTTATTGACAATAGAATTTAGTGGTAAGTTAAGAGATGATTTAATTGGACTTTATAAGAGTAAGTATATTTCAAAAAATGGATCTGAAAAATATATGGCAACAACACATTTTGAAGCACCTTATGCAAGGAAGGCTTTTCCGTGCTTTGACGAGCCTGATAAAAAAGCTACTTTTGAGCTTTCTGTGAAGATAGACAAAAATTTACAAGCTATTTCAAATATGCCAATAATAGAAGAGAAATAAAATGGAAATAAAAAATATGTTAGATTTAGTAAAACACCGCCAATGTCAACTTATCTTCTATATCTTGGAGTTGGCGAATTTGAATTTCTGGAAGATAAGCTAGATGATATCCTATTAAGAATAGTTACTACACCTGGTAAAAAACATCAAGGAAAATTAGCGCTTGATTTGGCAAAGAAATTTTTAAGTTTTTATCAAGAATATTCGGAAATAAAATATCCTTTGCCTAAGTTAGATTTAATTGCAGTTCCTGATTTTGCAGCTGGTGCTATGGAAAATTGGGGAGCTATAACTTTCCGTGAAGTTCTTCTTCTTTTTGACCCAAACAAGAGTTCTACTATTATAAAGAAAATTATAGCAGAAGTAATTGCTCATGAATTATGGCATCAATGGTCTGGAAACTTAGTTACAATGAAATGGTTGGATGATTTATGGTTAAATGAAAGCTTTGCAACTTATATGGCATATAAAGCTGTTAATAATTTCTTTCCAGAATGGAGAGTGTTAGAAAGTTTTATATACGAAAAGCCATTGGGCCCAGATTCATTAAAATCTACTCATCCTATTAAAGTGAATGTGGATAATCCTCTCGAAATAGAAGAAATTTTTGACGAAATTAGCTACGAGAAAGGAGGAAGTATTTTACAGATGATTGAAAGTTATCTGGGGGAAGAAATTTTTAGGAAAGGTATAAATCGCTTTCTTTCTAAGTATAAATACAGAAATGCAAAATCATAAGATCTTTGGGATTCTTTATCCGAAGTTTCTAATAAGCCTATAAAAGAAATAATGAAATGTTGGGTTACACAAGAAGGATATCCGCTAGTAGAAGCGATGTTAAATGGCTCTAAACTTTACTTAAAACAAAGGAGGTTTTCGTATGATGAAAAAGAATAAGAAGGTATGGAAAATACCACTGGTTATAAAGTTATCTAATGATGAACTTATAACATATTTATTTGATAAGAAAAGCTCTACAATAACATTTAAAGATGAACAAAAATGGGTAAAACTGAACTATGGAGAAAGAGGATTTTATAGAGTAAAATATTCAGGGAAAAATCTTTCTAAATTACAAGAGCTCATACTCGAAAAAAGACTTTCTCCAATCGATAGATGGGGTATTCAAAATGATTTGTTTGGATTAACAAGAATAGGAGAAGCTTATTTGGATGAATACTTAGATTTTATTAAGGCGTATAAAAATGAAGATGATTATTTTGTTTTAAGAGATATATATTCAAAAATTTCTCTTATATATGAGATTTTTTCGTACGAAAGTAACTTGACTAAAGCTCTACAAAAATTGAAAGAACATTTGAAAGAGCCATATGCTACAAATTTAAAAAAGCTTGGGTTAAATCCAAGAGAAAATGAAAATGATTTTGATGCTTTGTCAAGAATACTTTCAATTAGTTATCTATCATTTTGTGAAGATCCTGAAATTATTGATTTTGGTTTAAGAAAATTTAGTGAGTATTTGAAAAATCCTGAATCTTTACATCCAGATTTAATGGATGTAGTATTTTCAATAGCGGCAAGTAATGGAAACAAAAACACTTATGAAAAAATGATTGAAAGATATTTATCTTCTCAGCATCAAGAAGAAAAAGTAAGATTGTTAAAATCTATTGGTAAATTTAAAGATAAAGAAATTTTAAAAGAAGCTTTGGATTTTTCTATTTCTGGAAAAGTAAGATTACAAGATATTGGATATATAGTATATTCTGTGTCATCCAACATTTATGGGAAAAATTTGATTTTACCTTGGTTTAAAGAAAATTGGGAGAATTTAAAAAAATACACCAATACTCCATTTTTGTTTAGAACATTATTAGAATGTTTGATTACTGCACATGTTGGTATTGAAAAAGAGAAAGAAATAAGAGAATTGATTGGAAACTATGAAGAACTTTATAAAATAACAATAGCAAAATCATTCGAAATAATGAGGATAAACACTTATTGGTTAGAAAGAAATAAAGATAGGTTGCTAGCTTATTTTTGAAAACAAATAACATTTAATTTTTAGAATATATCTTTCATTTGCCACTAATCTTTTGAGCAATTTGTTCAATCACTTTTTGCTGGTCTATACCTTCTAAACCCATACCTAAACCAAGACCTGCAGTTAAGCTGTTCATGATTGTTGGAAAAGACATTGGCAAAACTATTTTAGAATTTTCTGCACTTGCTACCTTTTCCAAAGCTTTTAAATAAAGATATGTTAATGCATTTGGATTTAACCTTTCAGCAGCATCTCCCAAAACTTCTGTAGTAACCCTTATTGCTTCTGCTTGGAATCTTGCAGCTATAGCTTTTTGCTCTTCTGTTACAGGTTGATATAAAGCATTCATCACAGCATCTGGCAATTTTACATGAAGTATTTCTATACCATTAATAGTAATTCCCCATTGTTCTGTCATTGGTGTTGCCCTCTCTTTCATTGTTGATGCAATCTCACTCATGTTATAAAAAACATCTCTCATAGTAAAGTTTCCAACACCATCTCTAACTATGCCCCTAAAGAAAGTTTTTAATGTATCTTCTAAAGCAGTTACTTGAAGCACAGCTTTCTTTGGATCAGCTATTGAATAAAAGAATGAAACATCGAAATTTAAAGGAATATCATCTTTTGTTACTGCACTTGCCTCATTAATTACTTCAGTCCTAGTTCTAACATCAACTTTCGAAAATTCTTTTTCAAAAAAAGGAATAACTATAGACCATCCTGGTCCAGCAACTCTATTAAACTTTCCAAATCTATAAATAATTCCTCTTTCAGTTTGTCCATATTTTATAACAAAAACTTTAGTGAAAGAATAAATCACAATTGATATAAGCACAATGTATGGTATATTGCTAATTATAGTTTTAGCAAGGGTTGGACTAAATATTGATATTAAGATTAGTAAAGCTATAAAACCAATTAGCCCTATGGCAAGAGTCCTAATTGGAGTTGATTCATGTTCGCTAACTTTCACGCCAATGGATTCTTCTGCCATCACTATCTAAATAAATATGTGTTTTTAAAATTATTATGCATTTAACAAAATTAGATTTTTGAAAATTGGTTTTGTGCATGAAAAAATTTTAAAAATTTATCATTAGATTTTTTAAGATTATTTTATGAAAATGAAAAAATGCAATTTTTGCAAAATATATACATTTAAACAAAATTGTCCAAAATGTGGGAAAGAAACTATTAATCCAGAACCACCTAAGTATTCTCCTGAAGATAAATATGGAGATTTTAGAAGAAAACTAATTTTCGAGAAAACTTCTGACTAAATGTTAAAAAACCTATTTTCAGGAGAAGGTGCAACAGCATCAAACCCCTGTTTCTCCAATTCTTCCTTAAAACCTTCTGTATTATCACTATGAACACAATATATCTTTTCGGGGTTAAGTTTTTTTATAAAGTCAATTAAATTATCTCTGCCTACATGACTTGAAAAATCGAGTCGCTTAAATCCCATTTTTAACTTAAGATTTAAGCCATATTTTTCATTTATGTAATAGCCTGTGTCTAACAATTTCTTCCCTGGTGTACCTTCAACTTGAAATCCGGTAATAACTAAGCTGCAGTTTTTTCTAGAATAAAGTTTTTCCAAATACCAAACAACAGGGCCACCTTTCAACATTCCGCTAGTAGTAAGAACTACACAAGGTTCTTTCAGAACTTTTTTTCTTTGATAATCTTCTGTAATAAATTCAACCTTTCTCAACGCTTTATCCAAACTTTTTGGATCTTTTAAAAAATTTTGATATTTATTTATTATTGTAATTGCTTTTTTAGCCATACCATCAACATAAACAGGATAATCTATTCCATATTTATCCAAAACCAAAAGCAATTCATCAATTCTTCCTACAGCAAAACCTGAAACAATTGTAATACCGTCATTAGCAAGAGTTTCTCTTATAATTTTTACTAATTCCTTTTCTTGACTTTCTCTATCAGGATGATTTCTATCATAATATGTACCTTCTGTTATAAGTATATCAACTTCAGGTAAATTTTTCTCACAACCTTTTATTAGCCTAGTGTCTTCTGTATTAAAGTCACCAGTATAAAGCAAATGCTTACCATCTAAATCCATAAAAACAAATGCAGAGCCAGGTATATGGCCGGCATCATAAAAAGTTACTTCAACATTATTTTTCAATTTTAAACTCTCCCCATATTCGAGATACCTGAAAATTTTCATCGTCTTTTCAACATCTTCTTCCGAAAATTTTAACTCCACACCTTCTTCTCTATTTACTTTTATTGAATCTATTAAAAGCAATTCTGTTAATTCTTTTGTGACTTTTGTGGAATATATTTTATCAAGATTATTTCTTTTTAAAAGAAGGGGTAAAGCTCCGCTATGATCAAGATGACAATGACTTAAAAATGCACTTGTAACTATTCCTTTTACTTCAAAAGGATAACTTGGTGGTGTGTCTGAAACTTTAACACCATAATCAATAACAATTTTATTTGCTCCATATTCAACAAGCAATCCCGATGCTCCTATGGTTCCTAAAGCACCTAAGAAATTTAACTTTATCATAAAAATTATTTTTATTCTGTTAGCTAATAAATAAAAAATTTCAGTCCACCTAAAAATGGAAGATTCATATTATTTCATAAATTCCACAATATGAAACAAGTTGCGGAATAAATATTTCTTTTATTAAGTCTAACCATTCTTGATTGTTAAAGTAATTATTGCATGCTCCAATTGAAGCAATGATTTTACCTTTACATTTTTCCAATTTTTTAGCAACTCCTTTCAAAACTTTTTCATTAGGAAAAGGATTAAATAGATAAAATAAATCTCCTTCTGAATACTCCGCATCTCTAGCATCTTTACATAAAAATTCTACATTATTTAATCCTAATCTACTCTTAACATTATTACAATATTCAACGCGCCAAGGAGCAATTTCAATTCCAACAATTTTTTTGAAATCATACATAATAGCCAAATAAAATACCATAGCTCCAAAACCAGAGCCGATGTCATAAAATGTTGAATTTTTAAAGTTTACACCAATCTCATTTAAAATTCTCATTAAATACTTTGTTACTTTATATGGTGTGTCTGCATACCAAGATGCTCCTTTATTCAATATTTTTTCTAAAGAATTGTTTCTCTCATATTCATATCTATCATCTATACAAAGTAAGTGACTAATAGCATCTTCTAGTATATTTTCACTCATGTACGATTTAAATTTTTGTTTATTAAAAATTTGTTCAAGCTCGATAATTGTGCGCCTTAAACCAAAAATTCTTGACATCTTATCAATTTCACAAAATAATAGCTTTTTGTATTGTCCAAATCTTTTCATTGTAAACTCAATTTCATTATCACAATTTTTTAAATCTTCAAAAAGCTGTGAGGAATTCGTTTCTTTGAAAAGTTTATGAAGTTGTGATTTATGCTTATACAACTCATACTCTTTTTCTAATAGTTCATCTAAAACATTTAGAATGTTTTGTACTTTTCTAAATTCTTCTAAACCACTTAACATATTAACCACGATAAATAGTCTTATTTTAAGGTATTTAAATCTGATGTTAAATTAACGGTTGGGATATTTATGATTCAAATCAGTTTAGATAGTTTTCAGATAAAAGCTTATTGTATGTTTTTATCTGTAAAGTTACTCTGTTTTCAAAATATAAATTGCATTAAAGTAATATTTGGTTTAAGTAAGTTGTTTAAAACATAAAACATATTAAAGATTTAAAGCTTATTAAATAAAACAAATATTATCTCAATATTAAACAAGTAGGTGATACATATGCCGAGTAAAAAAAGTCCAAATAGAGGCTCATTAGGTTATTGGCCAAGAGTAAGAGCTAGAAGAATTTATCCAGAACTTGAAGCTGTCGAAAGCGATAAGTTGAAGCCGTTAGGATTTGCTGGATATAAAGTGGGTATGGTTAGTTGTGTAATTTTTGATAACAAGAAAGGTTCGCCAACATTTGGCCAAGAAATAGTTAGGCCTGCTACTGTTTTAGATTGTCCACCATTAAAAGTTTTAGGAATAAGAGCTTATGAAAAAACTGTAAAAGGATTAAAAGCATTAAGTGAAGCTTGGATAAATAATTTACCAAAATATACGGATAGAAAAATAATTGTGGGTAATTTTAAAACTGAAGAGAAATTGAAAGAAATTGAAAATAATTTGCATAAAATTTCAAAAATTAGACTTATAGTTTCAACACAACCAAGAGAATCTGGTATTAATAAAAAGACGCCAGAAATATTTGAAATAGAAATTGGAGGAAAAGATTCTAAGGAAAAATTCGAATATGCAAAAAGTTTACTTGGCAAGGAAATAAAAATATCAGATGTTTTTAGAGAAGGAGAATTAATAGATGTAATAGCGGTAACAAAAGGTAAAGGCACACAAGGACCAGTAAAAAGATTTGGAGTAAGAATACAAAATAGGCATGCTAAGAAAAAACTTAGGCATGTTGGTAGTATTGGTCAGCAACAACCCGGAAAAGTTAGACATACTGTTCCAATGGCTGGCCAAATGGGATTTCATGTTAGAACAGAATTAAATAAAAGAATTTTGAAAATTGGAAATGGAAAAGAAATAAATCCGAGTGGAGGTTTTATTAACTATGGTTTAGTTAAATCAGATTATGTTTTGATTGAAGGCTCTGTTGCTGGTAGTAAGAAAAGATTAATAATGTTAAGACATCCTGTTAGACCTTATAATGTTACGCCTGTTGAAGTGAGGGAGATTATCAAATGAAAGCTAATGTTTTAGATTTACAAGGAAATATTATTGAAGAAATAGAACTGCCTAAAGTTTTTTCAGAGCCTTTGCGTGAAGATTTGATTTTAAGGGCTGTTTTGGCTAGTCAAAGCAATAGAAGGCAACCGTATGGTACAGATCCTTTAGCAGGCATGAGAAGCTCTGCACATTATCATGGCTATAGAAGGCATAGGTGGACTATGATGAATAGAGAGATGGCAAGACTTCCAAGATTACATGGAAAATTATCACCACATTTAATGTGGACTGTTAGATTAGTGCCACAAGCTGTTAAAGGTAGGAGAGCGCATCCGCCAAAAGTAGAAAAGATATGGGAACAAAAAATAAATGATAAAGAAAGAAAGAAAGCTTTGCGCTCGGCAATAGCTGCAACTGTAAATAGAGAATTGGTTTTAAAAAGAGGTCATAAAATAGAAGATGTTAAATCATTTCCTATTATAGTTTCTGATGAGATAGAAAAAATTTCAAAAACTAAGGATTTAATTGAATTTTTAGAAAAGATTGGTTTGAAAAAAGAATTAGAAAGGATTTCTGAAAAGAAAATCAGAGCAGGTAAAGGTAAGTCAAGAGGTAGAAAATATAAGGTTAAAATAGGTCCTTTGTTTGTAGTAAGTAAAAATAATGGCTTGAGTAAAGCTGTTAGAAATATATTGGGTTGTGATATTTGTAGGGTAGAAAATATTTCTACCGAGAAGCTTTCGCCTGGTGCTATGCCGGGTAGATTAGTTATTTGGACTAAAAGCTCTATACTTAAATTAAGTGATAATTATGGATCCGTTTAAAATAATTCAATACCCATATGTAACTGAAAAAACAGTGAATTTGATTGAAAAAGAAAATAAAATAGTTTTTGTTGTAAGTAGGAATGCTGATAAAAAGCAAATAAAGGAAGCTGTTGAGAAATTGTTTGATGTTAAAGTTGATAAAATTAATACATTAATTGATATGAAAGGTAGGAAGAAAGCTTTTGTTAAGCTTAAACCAGAATACAGAGCTATTGATGTTGCTACTAAACTCGGATTAATATAAATTTTTGTAAGTTTTTTTCTCGGTAACTTTATATACCCGAAAAATTAAAGTATAATTATGAAAATCACACTTTCTGTAATAAAAGCAGATATAGGATCTATTGGTGGTCACACAAAGCCTAGTGAAGCTGTTTTAGAAAAGGTAAAAAAAATTATTTTTGAAAATGGTGTTAAAAGTGGTTTGTTGATTGATAGTTATGTTGGTTATACTGGTGATGATATACATATTCTCATGAGCCATAAAAATGGTGTTGGTAATCCAGAAGTACATAAGCTTGCATTTGATGCTTTTATGGAAGGTGCAAATATAGCTAAATCACAAGGCTTATATGGTGCTGGCCAAGATTTGCTTAAGACTGCATTTTCAGGAAATGTTAAAGGTATGGGTCCTGGTGTTGCTGAAATGGAATTTGAAGAGAGACCAAATGAACCTTTTGCATTAATAACTGCAGATAAAACTGAGCCTGGTGCTTTTAACTATCCATTCTACAGATTATTTTGTGAGCCTTCTGCCAATACAGGCTTGTTGCTAAATCCAACTTTAACAAAGGGTGTAAAATTTGTTATAATGGATGTAATGGAAGGTAAAAAAGCTGAATTATACACACCAAACGATATATTCTTAATTGCTGCTACTTTAATGTACCCAGGAAGATATGTTATAGAATCCATATGGACGAAAGATAATGTGCCCATAATGGTTGCTACAACTGATAGACTTCATAATATTGCTGGCACTTATGTTGGAAAGGATGATCCTGCTTGTATAATTAGACTTCAAAAAGAGTTTCCTGCTACTGAAGAAATGTGTTCTGTTTTCAAGACAGCTCATTATGTTGCTGGTAATACTCGAGGAAGTCATCATTTACCATTAATGCCTGTAAAAAGAAATAGCACAGCAAGTGCTGATTTTTGTATTCCTATTGTTAGTTGCGTGCTTTTTAGTGTACATGAAGGAAAATTAACCGAACCTGTGGATGCTTTCGAAACGCCCGAGTGGGACTATTTTAGGGCAAAAGCTGTTGAAAAAGCTGAATACATGAGAGAGCAGGGATTTGTGCATCCAGCTACACTTGTTCCAGAAGAACTTGAATATAACAAAGGTTATCAATCTATAATGGAAGAGGTTAGAAAAAGATTTTATGTATAAGTTAGTAATAGTTTTGAGAAAGGATTTGAATTGGGGAAAAGGCAAGATGATTGCCCATGCTTTACATGCTGCTCTTGGAAGTATAAAAAATGTTGATAATGAGATTTTAAAAAAATGGGAAGATGAGGGAGCAAAAAAAGTTGTATTAAAGGTAAAAGATTTGAAAGAACTGAAAGAAATTTACAAGAAAGTTAAAGATAAGAAATTGCCTTGTTGTCTTGTAAGAGACGCTGGATTAACACAATTGAAAAAAGGAACCATAACAGCACTTGGTATAGGTCCTGTTGAAGAAAGTGTTGTTGATAAAATTACTGGAAAATTAAAATTGCTGTAATTTTTTATTTGGTAAAAATTTAAATTATCAGAATTGATGTAACTTTTTTTGAAAAATAACATTTTTTAACAAAACACTTTTGCTAATGTATTTGTCTATTTTCAAAATCAACCTTTTACTTATTGATTTTAAAGCATCATCAATGTTATCAAATGTCTCATATGGTTTTTCAAGCGCACCTCTTACAGCATTTTCTATTACCCAAACTCCACATGGTATTTCATAAGAAGGTCTAACTTCTCTTATCAGCAAAATGGCAGCTTGTCTTTTTATGTCTTTTAAATATTCTAATATTGGCACTCTAGCTGCATACCATGCACCTGCAGTATATTCTACATACTTTTTCCTTCCCCAATAATTCTCATAATCGGATTCTAATGTAGGATTGCTGTTTAAATTCCATGCTTCAATCAATTCATATTGATAATTTTGAGGTAACAAAACTATTTCGAAATGATTTCCTATAAATTCTTCATGAAAAACTCTTATTTCTGGTAGAATTTCATAATTTATAACATCTTTTCTAAGATTTTCACCTATAATATTATGAACAGCTGTCCATGACCATCTTGTTGGTACAAATTTTCTTTCAAGTTTAGTTCCCAAAAGTCCAACTGAAAATATTTTCTGTATGCTACTTATTGGTATATAGCTATATAAATTTACCACTGCATCTTTTGCTTTCATGTCAGTATCAGATACAATTTTCTCTACTTTTATATCAACCTTAGGATTTTCTGTTAATCTTGCTTTTTTCAAAGGTGCAGGATTTCCTATAGGAGCAAAATAATTGCTGAAAGAAAATTTAAATTGTGGATTATTTTTCAATTCTATTTCAACATCTGTTTGTTTTTTGCTCATTGCTAATTCTTGAACAATGTCAATTAATTTGCTTGATGCTGGCTTAATCGAATTTGTTTTGAATCTACAATAAATCATTTGACTTCTATAATTTAAAATTTGATCTATTGTTGCTTTCTCTTTGTACCATTTCTCTGGCGCATCTAAAATAAATGCATTTTGTTCATGCTTTGGTGGAGAAAGTATACCTAAAAATACACGAGGATAAAAATATCTGCCTACAAAAACTGATGGCGGGCTAGTTCCAACAAAATTTTTAACATTCTCTATAACTTCTTTCCAAAATTTTATTTTATCCCAATATTTGCTATAATCTACTTTCATTTTGCTCCTGCCTAATAAATTAATCTGAAACTGTAAATTAAATTAATGGAAAGGATAGAACTAATAGATGTTTTGAGAGGTATTTCAATAATTTTTATGATAGCATACAATTATTCTATTTCATTATATTTTTTCGGATTATTATCAATAGACAATCCTTTATATTTTAGTGTAGCTCCCATTCCAATAGCTTCTTCATTTATAATATTATCTGGAATTGTTTCAAACATTAGCTTTGAAAGACAAAAGAAAAATTTTGCTAAAAGATATTTTATAAGAGGACTAAAGTTAGCATTATTAGCATTTTTAATAACGCTATCTACTCATATTTTCATGCCAAATTGGACAGTTTGGTTTGGTATAATTCATTTTTTCGCTTTTACTTCATTCATCATACCATTTGTTATAAAATATAAGAAATTGTGTTTGATATCTGGAATATTAATTACAATTTTTGGTTTCTATCTTCAATCTTTCAGTTTTGATTTTTATTATTTACTATGGTTAGGTTTAAAGCCAACAAATTTTTTAACATTAGATTATTTCCCTTTAATACCTTGGTTTGGTATAATGATGATTGGAATATATTTGGGAAATTATGCAAATAGTTTTTCAAAATTAAAATTTTCATCTAAATTTGCCAATATATTGAAATTTCTAGGTAGACATTCTTTAGAAATATACTTAATTCACCAACCATTAATAGTTGTTTTGCTTTTAAGTTTAGGTTTTAGATTAAACTATTTTTAATTGAATTTATTGCAAATTATATTTTAGATTATTTCTCAAAGTCTTTTTAATATTTTCTCCAATTTTTTGAAATCTTTTATCATTATTTTTCTCATATAACTAAATCTAACACCTGCTGCTGGATGTAAAGTTATAAAACATTTTCTACCATCAAACTCAATTATTTTTCCATGAAGCTTCATAACATTTAATTTTTTATTTAATATTGCACTTACAGCAACATTTCCAAGCAAAACCAAAAGTTTTGGATTTATTATTTCTATCTGTTTTTTCAAATGTTTTGTGCCATGAATTATTTCTTCTTTTCTCAAGTTTCTCCTTCCTTGATAATATTTTACTGGTGATGTTAGAAAAATGTCTTCCCTTTTAATACCAATAGATTTTAATAATTCAGTTAAAAATTTGCCTGATTTTCCTACAAATGGCTTCCCACATCTACTTTCTTCTATACCTGGACTCATTCCTATAAACATTATTTCAGCATTCGGATTTCCTTCACCAGGAACAGGAAGCCCAAATTTATCTTTTTTGCATTCTTCACATTCAGAAATTTCTTTAGCTATTTTTTCTAGTGCTTTTTCTTTATCCATAATTTTAAAATCTAAAAACTCTTAAATTTAACCAATTATCATCTCTTAGTATAAATATTAAATACTTCATTATGTTCTGGATGAGTTATATCTTCTAAATCAATATAATTAATTTTGATTCTTTTGTTTAAACTGTTTGACAAAGCTTTTCCCAAAAATTCGAATCTTATAAGTGCAGATTTATACCAATTAATTCCGGGATTCTCACCTATTTCAAAACTCAATTTATTAGCAAACTCTTCATAGCTTACTTTTCCATATTTTGTTGGATAAACTGAAAATCCTTGAATAATATCTGTAATTACACATTTCATCTTAACAAGAAATTCTTGGATTTTTAACCATTTTTCCAAAGAAGCTTCATAATTAGTTAATCCAAAATAACCTACACCATTTTCTTTAAGAGACGATAAACCTCTTGTTATAAAAGCTTTCAAACCAGAAATAGTTTCAAGCGGTTCTGAAGAAAATACATCGAACTTCCTTTGAAACTTTTTTGGAAGAGGATTAGCTACACTATATTCAAAAAAATCAATATTAAGTTTATAATTCTTACTCACAGTATTTAAAAAATCTCCTATCCTTTTATCTATATCTAAAACAGTTATTTTGGAAGGTAAATTTGTTAATGCTAAGGCGACACTTAATAAATCATCATCTCCTATTAACAAAATTTTTTTACCCTCTAAATCACCATAATAATGCATTAAAGCAACTCGTGAAACAACATCTCTTTCAAGCATATAACCTTGGAAAAAATCGATTGATGGTACTGGCCTATTTTCGACAATTTTTTTAAAGGTTTCAAAAATATCTTTAAATTTTCCTTCTAGCAATATTCTTTTCCCCAAACATAAATTACAAATCTTGCTTGTAAACTCTAAGGATTTTAAATTAATTTTTGATTTTCCTTTTTCAGTTATATGAAAACCTTGCTTATCATAAGTTATAAATCCTTTTTTATTAAGATTTTCAAGAGTATTTAACAAATTGCTTAAAGGCGCATCAATTTTATCCAACAATTCCCAAAATGTTTTACTTGAAATTGCAAGCTCATTTAAAACTTTACTTTCTAATTTCTCCAAAGCTATCCCTCCTTATAACCTTTTTTTCTACATTTTTTGGATTTAATTCTTCTATTATAGATTCAAAAGCTTTAAAAGCTGAATCATCTTTTCCACATGTAAAAACATCTAAAGCTACATAGCCATGTTCTGGCCATGTGTGAATACTTAAATGAGACTCACTTAATAAATAAACTGCAGAAACACCATTAGGATTAAATTGATGGAAAATTGATGATACAACATGTAAACCAGATTTAGAAATAGCTCTATCTAAAAGTAGCTTAACATCTTCTACTTTTGAAATTTTTCCAGATTCTACACCATAAATTTCGGCGATAATGTGGATGCCCATTTTCAACACCCAGCATCATCGTCGAATTTTCATCGGTGCTTAATCGTTTGCTCATAAGTTTTATCTCCCTCGATATTTATTATATAATTTACCACAAAAATATTTATTTTTAACTAAAGAGTAAATTTTCTAACTAAAAATTGAAACTTTTATATTAAAGTAGCGGTTCCGCCTGCATGCCAACTCAATCTAGGTCTTATGTTTACAGTAAAAACTTTCTCTAAATTATCATCAAGTATTATAGCTGCTCCAGACCACCTTGGCAATCTATTGATAAACTTTTCTATTTCTTCGGCCATATAAGTTTGCATTACAGCATGTAAAGCTTGTAAATCATCTTTGCTTGTTAGTCTGAATGAAATAACTAAATCACATTGACTTAAAATATCCTGATGCACTTTATTTGGCATTTGTGTTATAACAAGTAATCCTATCCCAGGCTCTCTCCCTTCCTTAGCTAATCTTTTTATTGCATCGCTTGAAGCAACTTCTCTATCAGATGGTATAAAATTATGACTTTCTTCAAGGACAAACCAGGTTATTGGAAAAGTTATTTTTGGCTCACCGCCTTCTATTTTTACTCTCTCTTCTTCTTTCCTTGCTAAAACTCTTGTATGATAAATTTTTCTTGCAAGCAAAGCAACTAACAAGCTTCTCAATTCAGTTGAAGCAAGTCTTGACAAATCAATAATTGTTACTTTTCCTGGCTGTACTAAATCTTCCAATTTTATTCCTTCTTTCACTATTAGTCCCCATTGCATAGATACTTCTAACAAACTAACCAAAGCATTCCTTATTTCAATTCTGGTTTCTAAATCATTCTTAACTTCACTAATTAATTCTTCAAAACCAAATGCTTTTCCTAAGCTAATAAGTTTATTAAAGTTTTTTTCTAAAGCAATTGCAATTTCTTCTGTTCTTTTTAATCCATAGGCCAAGATTAAATCTTCTGCAGAAAATTCTCTTAGAGAAATTGAAATTGTGCCGTCTATTGGTATACCAGCTTTTTCATAAGATTCTTTCTGCTTTTCAGGAACAAAAACTTGAACAAGGTCTTTAAAACCTTTTGGCTCTAAATTCCATTGCTTAAGCAAATTTTCCTGCTGCTCATTTGGAAACTTCATGCTCCAATAAATTCCCATAGGATCTACAACAACAAAAGCAAGCTTTTTTCTGAAATTTTCTTCAAGTTGGCAAAATTCTTCTAAAATAACAGCTGCTGAATATGAATTATGAAGAATAACACCATTACCAACAAAATTGTGATGATCATTAACTGTTAAATCATAAACTTTTGTTGGATAAAACAAAATTTCTATCTTTTTAACTTTCATCCATGCTATTCCTGGAGAAGAAATTTTTTTCAAGAAATTATCATTTAAAAATTCTCCTATTTTTCTAATTGTTGCTTTATTAGGGTGTTTGTTTTTCAAAAAATTGCCTTTTAGATTTTTATATCCTAATGCTTTTGCTATATCTTTCTTTTCATATTTTCTTATTACGTAATTCCAAATTTCTTTTGGTAAAAGATTGAGACCATTATAAAAATCCTTTTTATTATTAAGAATTTTGTTGATAAATTTTTTCTTACCAATAAAACCTATTCTATTTACAAAATTTTTCAAACTTTCTGTATCAGCAATTAAAAGTTCATAATAAATTTTATTTTTTACCTTCCTTTCTCTTAAGAAAGAAATAATACCGAATCTTAAAAGCAAATGATATATACTTTCTACCATTTTCTTAGACTTTGATAAATATTCTATAGCAAATATTTTTTTATTACCCTTTCTTGTCTTTTTTATGTGTACAAAACCATTATATGTAAAAAAGTATTTCAAAAATAGAGCAACTTTTTTATCTTGAAGTGAAAAAATTACTGGTGGTATGTTGACTTCCGAGTTTTTATTCTTAATTCCAAGAGAAGCTAACCAATCTGAAATTTTATTTCCAATTACAGTTATTTTCATTCCTTTAGAAAACTTCGGATTCTTATTTTTAATTAACTTCAAACTTTTATCAAAATCTTTAACAAATTCGCAAAACTCTTCTGCGAGTTTTTTGTCGAAAATAGTAAAATTAACAAAATTTTTACCGATTGAACACTCTCCAAGAATGATAGAAATAATTTTAATTTCGCTATCAGTAAGAAATCCATTTCCACTTATTTTAATTTCTGATGGTATAGCAATAAAATCACCAATTTTAATTTCCTTTGCTTCTTTCCACCCAAAAGGTGTTAAAACTGGGTGATTTTCTGTAACCTTAACTTCAACTCCATTTTGTAATTTAATTTTAATAATCTTATCCACACTTCTTTCAAAAAACTCAATTGCTTTAGATTCCTCTATCAAAAAATTTTGTTGATTTAAAGAAACCAGACCAACTTTCTCTTTTCTTTCAACAATTTCTTTTATTGGCATTATTCTTCCGTCATTTAAATAAACTAGTGTATCACCAGTTACACACTTGCCAGAACCTCTCTTCCCACAACACAAAATTACATGTGGTTTTAAAAGATCTATTAAAACTTTTGTTGTTAAGTGTGTATCTTCGCCTGTACCAACAATGTGTTTGCCTATGTATCCTGTTGCTATATTGCCATATTTTTCTAAATCTTTTCTTTCTCTTCCAACAACAGTTTCATGAATCATAAATAAATTTTGTGTTTTTTGATAATTATTTTAATAAAAAATTTTCGATTTCTGCAATCTCATTCTTTTAGTGTAAATTTTAGTATGGGTTCGCTCGGATTCGAACCGAGGTCTACGCGATTCTGAACTTATGTTCGTCAACGCGTTGTCCTTTATGGATTCTTAACCACTAGACTACGAACCCTTATAAAAATAAATAAAGTTCACTATAAATAAAAAACCTATTTAATAATTATTCTCCTCAATAAAAAATAATCCGGTAGTAAAAATATAAATCGTGCGGCATTAAAGTATATATAGGAGGCTTTCATAGATGAAGAAATTAAGTTTATGGGTTAAATTATTTATAACAAATCTTGTTTTGGTTGTAGTAATTTTTTTAATATTCTTCCTCCTAAATTTAAAACCAGATTTTCCTTTTTATTATTTATTCTCCGGACTGATACAATTTTTAGCTCCTCTTCTTTTTATAACTGGGGGACTTATTTTTATAAAAGATCCTCATTCAATCTTGGAATGGTACAAATTTTTAATCAAAATAGAATATAGAGCAGAAGTAAAGTTCACAGAAAGTAATGTAAAATGGACAAAAGTATGTGGGTATATTTATTTAACCTTTGGACTATTTTTGTTATTTGCAGTAAATTTATGGTTTGTTTTGTTTGGATTACTTTTCTTATTTACAATAATTTTTTTGATTAAGTCTTGGGAAAAATTTAAATGAAAACAAAAACTCAAATCCCACACGCTGCACAGAAAAATAAAAATTTTTAATAACTCTTTCGAACATTTAGCTTAACTATTTCAAACTTCCTTGATTCATTCAAAAGCTTCCCAACTCTACCATAAAAACAATATGCAACATAAACAATTTATTGAAACAAAAACTAATTACTTAATTGGAGAAGAATAATAACTATGGTCAAAAAGAAAAATCTTACAATAATCATAAGCGGTATGGCTGCTTCTGGTAAAACCACTCTTGCTGAAAAATTGGCTAAATATTATAAGTTAAAGATTTATAGTGGTAGTGACGCTCTAAGAGATTTTGCACGAAAGCTTGGATATAATCCTAAAGGTGTAGATTGGTGGGACACGAAAGAGGGTATGGAATTTTTAAAAAGAAGAAAATTAAATCACGAATTTGATAAAAAAGTAGATGAATTAATGATGAATAAAGCCATAGAAGGGAATGTTGTTATAACATCCTGGACTCTTCCTTATTTAAAATCACCTGGAATAAAAATTTGGTTGAATGCTTCCAAAGAAGCTAGAGCTAAAAGAATGGCTAATAGAGACAGGATTGATATTAAAGAAGCAAGGAAAATTATTGATGAGAGAGATAAAGAAAATGTTGATTTGTACAAAAAAATTTATGGCTTCACAATTGGAAAAAATTTAAAGAAATTTTATGACATAGTTATAGATACTGACAATTTAAATGAAAAGCAAGTGTTTGATAAGGTTATAAAAATTATTGACGAAAATTTTTTATGATTCTATGGATAAATTGAAGCTGTTAAATGAAATATACAAGGATAGGAGAGAAGAGATAAAGAAAAGGTTGGAAGAATTCAAAAATGTTTTGAATCAAAATGATGAAAAAATTTTTGCTGAGCTTGCTTTTTGCTTATGCACACCACAATCAAAAGCTACTGTTTGCTGGAATGCTATCGAAGATTTAATTAAAAATAATCTTTTATTTAATGGTAATGCTAATCAAATAGAACCTTTTTTAAAAGGTGTGAGATTCTATAAAAACAAATCAAAATATATTGTGGAAGCAAGAGAAAAATTTTCGAAAATAAAAGAAAAATTAATTAGCTGTAAAGATGTAATGGAATTAAGAGAATGGCTTCTTGAAAATGTTAAAGGATTGGGAATGAAAGAATGTAGTCATTTTCTAAGAAACATAGGACTGGGTAAGAATTTGGCTATACTTGATAGGCATATATTAAGTAAACTTAAAGAATTTGGAGTTATAGAAGAGATACCAAAGAGTATGAGTAAAAAGAAGTACTTAGAAATAGAAGAGAAGATGAGAAAATTTTCTGATAAAGTTGGTATTCCTATTGATGAATTGGATTTGTTGTTTTGGTCTGAAAAAACAGGATTTGTTTTTAAATAAAAATATTAATACAAGCCCAATTGTCTTTTAGCTGAAGCGGACATCCTATCTTTGCTCCAAGGAGGATCAAATGTTAATTCTATATTCACATCTTTTACTCCTTTCAATAGCATAAGCTTATTTTTAATAGATTGTATTAAAGGTTCTGCTATAGGGCAGTGTGGACTAGTGAGAGTCATTTTGATATCAATTTTACCTTTGTTTATCTTCAGTCCATAAATTAGACCTAAGTCTACTATGTTTACTGGTATTTCTGGATCATAACATGTTTTTAGTACTTCTAACACAGCTTTCTTAGTTACCATATTGTAAAAATTATTGGCATGAATTTATATATCTTACTATGTTTGGTATGATTGTTAATTACAAAAATATCGATAAAGTTTAAAAATTAATACCAAGATACACTTTCAATAATGAAAATATCCATAAGCATATGTGTAAGAAAACCTAGTAAAAGCAATGCTAATGTATTTTCTATTTCTTGTTAATGTTTTTCAAAATATTTGTGCTTGATTTTTAATTTGGCATGGAACAAAAGATATATAAAGATAAAAATTGACTGAAAAATAATCCACATCACTTGAATAGTATTGTCTTTTTCTAAAGAAAACCATGGTTTAGATGAAAATACAAAACTTGGATTCAATGAACCTACCAAAACAGAAGCATATGCTGCACCAATCATATCAGGAAGCGAATTACCTAAGAATATAGCAAAATCGTAATCTTTATTTTTAAACATTAGATGTGCTATTAATGCAGAAAAAGATGCTACAAAAAAAATGTAATAATGCTCCTGCCATTAAATTATATTTTTGTAAAAGACTGTAAATTAATTCAAAACTTACAAGAAATTAACTAACGATAGTATTATAAAGCCTATTCATAAATTTTATTAATAGTGAAATTATGGAAGCGATGATTATTCCTATACATGATTTTGCAAGCTCTATGGGATATTGTCAATTTATAACAATAAACAAGTTTCACAAAAAATTGGTACCAGAGGTAAAAAAAGTACAAACTGAAGGACAAATGTTACATTTAAAACTAGAAGAATTAGACAAAATGATACCTAGAAAAGAAGCGACTATAGAAGATTTGCTAAATAAAGATTTAGATTTAGACATACCAAGAGAAACAATAAGAGTGGCAATTAAACGTACAAATAAAATTGAATTTTTTTACATTGGTAGAATAGATAAAGTAATTAGAAAAGGTGGTAATATAATTGTTATTGATGATAAGACTACAAACAAAAAAATTTTAAATAAACAACCATTTCCTGATAGAATTCTGCAACTTTGCTGTTACTGTGAAGGATTTATTCAAAACTATTCTGAATTTATAAAATTTGATAAAATATATTTCAAAGTTGTGCAAAGAGATCAAAACAACAATATAATTTTTGAGTATATGAGGGAATATGATGATACTTTTAGAAATTTGCTTAAACAAAACTTTGAAATTTTTGAAAATATTTGCAATAATATTATAAGGCCTATGCACCATAATAACCCAAACAAATGTAGAGCTTGTAGTTTCTTTAAAGATTGTGAATGGAAATTAGTATAAATTTATTGAGTTTATTTTTACAATCTTTTCCTTAAATATATGCCATATACTATTCCAAAAAATAAGCCAAGAAGATGTGCGCCATGTGCTATATTTGATGGAACAAATATACCTGCAAATTCTGTTATAGCCCAGAAGAATGCAGCAACTATCATTGGAAGAGGCACCATACCTATATAAACAATTGCAAAAGGCATAAGAATTGCAGTTGTGCCCATTATTCCATATATCGCACCGGAAGCTCCTAATCCAGGTATTGTTGAATCAAATGCAGTCATCATATATCCAATGTTTCCCATTATACCAGAAAGCAAAAATATTAAAAGAAACTTACTGTGTCCAATCCTGCTTTCTAATGTAATACCAAACATAAACAATGCAAACATATTGAAAAATATATGGTTAATATCAGCATGCAAAAAAATTGAAGTTATAAATGTTATTGGCTTCTGAAAAGCATATGCTGGCACAAATGCATAATTGTCTACTATTGTTTCATCAACAATTTCGAATACAAAAATAATTACCATTAGAAAAATTAGAAATATGGTTAACACTGGCTTATAATTTTTTCTAAACATAAGATTATTTTTAATTTTAGTTATTTTTAAATTTGCATCAGAAAAATTAAATTAAATAATTCAAATTTAATTCTGAATTATTTCAATAATTGCAAAATTTTATAATATTTAAAGTTTATTGTTTAAATAGAATGGACAGAGAAGAAATTATAGATAAATTTTCAGAATTTTTAACAAAAAAATATTATTTAGACTTACTTACTGCTGCAAATGAGAATAGAAAATCTATAGAAATAGATTTTAAATTGTTAGAGATGTTTGATGCTGAGCTTGCTGATTACCTTTTAGATAATGCTGAAGAAGCGCTTATGATTTTTCAAGAATGTTTAAACAACATAGACATACCTGACACAAAAATAAGGTTAAGATTTTTTAATCTTCCTGAATCAAGAGAAATAAGGATAAGAAACATAAGATCAGAACACATAGGAAAAATGATTGTTGTAGATGGTATTGTTAAGCGTGCAAGTGAAGTTAGGCCAGAAGTTTCAGAAGCTATTTTTGAATGTGTAGAATGTGGAACTAGAATGTCTATAATTCAAACTGAACGTACAATAAGCTATCCTTCAGAATGTGAAAATCCTAGTTGTGGGAGCAGGAAAAAATTCAAACTTGTAGACAGAAAGCTTTTTGATGCTAGATGGATAGTTGTAGAAGAACCTTTTGAAATAACATCTGGCGAAAGACCATCTGACTTAATGATTTATCTAAAAGAAGATTTAACATCACCAAAAATGCAAAACAAAACTGATCCTGGAAATAGAATAAAAGTTGTTGGAATTTTAAAAGAATTACCAAAAAAGATTAAAGGAAGTAGATCGAGACAAATGGATATTTACTTAGATGCAAACCATGTTCAAAGTGTAGACATAGAATGGGAAGATGTTGAATTAACACCAGAAGATGAGAAAAAAATTATAGAATTAGCTAAAGATCCAAACATTTATAATAAATTAGTAAACTCAATAGCACCTACAATTTATGGTTTAGAAGAAGTGAAAGAAGCTATAGTTTTACAATTGTTTGGTGGTGTTCAACATATACAAAAAGATAAGTCTAGAGTTAGAGGTGATATTCATATACTATTAGTTGGTGATCCGTCGACTGCAAAATCAGCATTGATGAAAGTTGTATCAGGACTAATTCCGCGTGGAAGATACGTAAGTGGTAAAGGTGTTACAGCAAGCGGATTAACAGCTACTGTAGTAAAAGATGAAGAATTTTTAGGTGGTTGGGTTTTGGAAGCTGGAGCAATAGTTATGTGCAACAAGAGCTTGTGTTGTATAGACGAATTTGAAAAAATAGAAAAAGCAGACCAAGTTGCTTTACATGAAACGATGGAGCAACAATCTTATCATCCGAATACACAAATCATGCTTTCTGACGGTACTAAAATATGTATAGGAGAACTTGTAGACGAACTTATAGAAAAAAATAAAGACAAAGTTATAAAGGGTATAGATTGCGAGATATTGCCAGTTAAGGGATTAAAAGTACTAACAACTGATTTTAGAAAAATATATGAAGTTGAAGTTGATAGAGTAAGCAGGCATATTGCACCAAAGGAATTTATAAAAATAACTTATTCAAATGGAAGAACAATTTTAGTTACACCTGAACATCCTATATGGGTACTTGAAGGTAGTAGTATAAAGACTATTCCTGCAGAAAATGTTGTAGCTGGTACTTTTACTCCAGCACCAAAAAAACTTCCAATACAAACTGCTACAATCGATTTAATAATACCGAGAAAAAAACATTATAATGAAAAGGACATTGTTACACCAAAAACAATAGATGAGAAATTAGCACGTGTTTTAGGATACTATGTATCTGAAGGTCATAATTTTGTGGGTGAAAGAAGCAGTGAAATAGGATTCTCGAATACACAGAATTATATTTTAAATGATATAAAGTCCGTGATGCTAGATAGCTTTGGACTTATACCATATTCACAACCACATCTTTCAAATGTGGTAGTAGAAAGATACATTTCTACCCAATTGTATAAGTTCTTTAAAATAAACTTTCCAGAAATCATGAAGAAAGCCAGATATAAGAGCATTCCTGCTGCACTTTTAAGAGCAAATGATAAAGTGATAAGGTCTTTTCTATCAGCAGCATACCTTGGTGACGGTTTTATAGATTCAGAAAGATTTGGCTTTATAACAGCTTCTCTGGAACTAGCTAAAGGTTACCAAGAACTTCTACTTAGATTAGGTATATATTCTTATTTAACATGGGATAGAACTTCTGATGCATATAAAGTAGTTGTGAGTGGTCTTGAGTCTATGAAAATGTTTCTTGAATATGTGGTTGAAAAATATGATAATAGATTTGAAAGGATAAAAAGAATTGTTCAAAGGGCAGAACGTGTAAGAAGGGGCAGAGGAGATTTTCCAATGTCTCTTGGTAAAGAGATAAAAAATGTTCTTTCTATGCTAAAAATTGATGATGGATATTTTTGTCAAACAATAAGAAATGGATATGGTATCACAGAGAATACAGTAAAAAAATATCTAAATGTGATAAAGAGATTTGTACACTCAATGAAAGAAGCTTTAAAAGATGATGATTTAACTGTTGTTAGAAAAAGATGTAAAATAAGTCAAAGGGATATAGAAAAGAAATATGGAATATGCCATCAGACTATCTCCAACATAGAAAGAAAACCAAATCATAAAAGAAGGCAAGAAATCTTATCATATGTAAAAGCTATAGCAGAAGAAAGGATAAAAATAGCAGAAGGTTTATGTGAAAGGATTGAAAGGCTATTAGATTCAGATATATGTTGGATAAGAGTAAAAAAAGTTGAAAGGATTAAAAATGATGATGTTAAATGGGTATATGATGTTACAGTAGAACCTACACGCTCTTTCATAAGCGAATGTTTAGTGCTACATAATACAATATCTATAGCAAAAGCAAGCATAGTAGCAACACTTCCAGCTCAAACATCAATACTTGCTGGAGGTAATCCTAAAACTGGAAGATTTGATCCTTACTTACCAATAAGGGAACAAATTGAAATACCAGAAACACTTTTATCACGTTTTGATTTGAAGTTTGCTTTAAGAGATATACCAAATTTGGAAACCGACACAAAAATGGCTGACTATATTCTTCAAGCAAGACATTATGGTGAAGAACAAATTGCACCTGAAATTGATCCTAATTTATTAAAAAAGTATGTTGCATATGCAAGAAAGAATTGTTTTCCAAAGCTAACGAAAGAAGCTGGTGAAGAAATCAAAAAATTTTATTTAGAGCTTAGAATGAAATCTGCAGAAGAAGGTTCGCCTATTGCAATAACACCAAGACAATATGAAGCTTTAATTAGATTAGCTGAGGCGAGTGCTAAAGTTCAGCTTAGAGAAGAAGTTAATCGTGAAGATGCACTTAGAGCAATAAATCTTATGAAGTTTTCATTAAGACAGTTTGGTTTTGATCCAGAAACTAAGAAGATAGACATAGATAGGGCAGAAGGTCAAAAAATGACTGCTGCACAAAGAGATAAAAGAAGGATGATGCTCGACATAATTAATGAACTAACAATAACTTTTGGAAAGGATATACCTATAGAAGAAGTATTAAAGCGTGCTGAGAAAGAGCAAATTAAAAATCCTGAAGAAATAATTGAGAAAATGAAAAGAGAGGGTGACTTATTTAGTCCTAGACCAGGATATATATCTAAAATATAAAAGTTTTTTAATTTGACTTTTATGGGTTTTAATTACTTGGTTAAATAAAAACATTAGATTGTCTTAAATTTTATTTAAAACTTGGTTTTTAGTACGTTGAAACGTACAGTATCTTTATATAATAGTACTATATATCGTACAATACTGAGATATATTTTTTGTTATAATTTTTAATTTTTATTAAATAAGTTTATTATGAGGAGAAATCCTAGACAAAGCTATTATAAAAGAATAGCAAGAGAAAGGATAGAAATACTTTTAGATCTTGCAAAAAAGGAATTAGACAAAAATCCTGAAAGAAGCAGAAGGTATGTTCAATTAGCAAGAAAAATAGGATTGAGATATAACATAAGATTCAGCAAGTTTTTAAAGAGAATGTTTTGTAAGAAATGTAATACTTTGTTGATACCTGGTAAAACTTCTATTGTGAGAACAAATTCAAAAGAAAGAACTGTTAGAGTTAAATGTATTAATTGCGGGAAATATTATAGATATCCACTAAAAATTAAAAATAAAATTTAATATTGAAAACTAATCATTTTTATTTAAATGGTTTATGTAACTAAAGCCGATGGATCCACACAAGAATTTGATAAAGAGAAGATAATAAGAACTTGTTTAAAGTTGCATATAGATGAAGATAAAGCTAAAATTATAGCTGATAAAATAGAGAATAGAGTTTACAATGGCATAAGTACAAAAAAAATACTTAAAATGATTTTTGATTATGCTAAAAAATATAGGCCTGCTATAAAAAATAGAATTGATTTAAGAAATGCCATAAGTCTACTTAGATCTAAACCAGATTTTGAAGAATTTGTAAGGATAATTTTAAGAGAAAATGGTTATGAAGTTAAACCAAATGAAATAGTTGCTGGTAAATGTGCTGAGCATGAAATTGATGGTATAGCTAAAAAAGATAATGATGTTATATTTTTGGAGGTTAAGCATCATGTTGAGTATCATTCTTATGTAGGATTACCGATTTTTCTTGAAGCATATGCTGTATTTGAGGATTTGGTAGAAGGTGGTAAAATTGGGAAAAATAGTTATAATTTCAATAAGCTGATGGTTGTTTGTAATACAAAAATTTCTGATTATGCGAAAAAATATGCAGAATGCAAAAACATAGCATATGTTTGCTGGAATTATCCTGAAAAATTTAATTTAAATGAATTGATAGAAAATGGTAAATTGTATCCAATAACTATTTTGAAAGATCTTGACTCTTATACAAAAAACAAACTTGGAGACAATCAAATTTTAACTTTGAAACAATTGGTAGAAGCTGGTGTTGAAAAATTAGTTGCTTTAGGAATTAGTAAGAACAAATCAATTGATTTGATAGAAAAAGCAAAAAGTTTATTGCAAGATTAATTTTTGATAAAAATTTTTAAATTATTTGCTTAATGCTGAATAAATTTGTATGATGCTTCACCGTTTTTATCTTTAATAAACTTAACTAACTTTTCTAAACTTTCAACCATTCTTTTTTCCATTTTTTTAGGTTCATTTGTCTCAATTTCCACAATATATTTTGGTGCAGATATGTATTTAACAACGAAACCATTTTTCTCTAATTCAGATAAAGCATCTTTTATCAAATTTATCCCATTTTCAGCATAACATCTTATATCTAATTCAGCTTTTAACAAAACTTTTTTACCAACAAAAATTCTATTCAAAACATTTATGATTGCATCTTTCCATTTACTATCAATATTCAACTTATCCAAAATTTTATAATTTTTACTTATTTCATCAAAAGCAACAGACAAATCGCCAAATTTTTCTTGTAATAAAAATCCCACTTTCTCATAAGCTTCATCTAAATTTTTATTAAGATAGTTTGCAATTTGATTTAAAATATTTTCTGCTCTCTGCTCTCTTTTATACTGATTCAACTTTTCTTTTTCATCAGCTTTTGAAACTCTCTTTATGCTAAGATTTACTTGTTTTTTATCTTCATCTATACTCAAAACTTTTGTAACATATTGTTTTCCGACTTTTAAAGCATCTTTTATATCGTAAATTATTCTTGTCGCAGCTTCTGATACATGTATCATTCCTTCTAAACTGGGATATTCTTCTAATTTACACCATGCTGCATTTTCTGTTAGCTTATTAACAGTACAAATTACCAATTCTCCAACTTGAGGTAATCCTTTTCTTTTCACCATAAATAAGAAATTGTGATTATTTAATTAATTCTTTTCCACCTAAATCCATCTTTTGTATCTTCTATAATTATTCCATATTCATTCTTAATCTTTTCTCTGATTTCGTCTGCAGCTTTAAAATCTCCAACTTTTCTTAAACTTTCGCGCTTCTTAATCAATTCTAAAACTTCTTTTGGTAATTCTTCTTTTTTAATTTCTGGAATTATTTGGAATAAGCTGCCCAATTCTATAATTAAGTCCTTAGCAAATTCTAAATCTTTTTTGCTAAACTTATTTTCTTCTATGCTTTTGTTAACAAGTGATAATATTTTAAAGAAAACAGTTAAAGCCAAAGGTGTATTCATATCATCATTCATTGCATTTATAAAATCTTTCTTCAATTTTTTTATCTTACTTATAATCTTTGGTTTTGTATCTTGAGCTTTTTTCAAACTATCTTCTATGTTTTGTAAAGTGTTAACTATTTTTTCTACTTTCTTTTTTGCAACTAACAAATCATTTTCATTGTAATCTAATGGCTTGCGATAATGTGTAGATGCAATCCATAATCTAAGTGTTTCAGCACTCCATTTATTTAAAGCATCCACTATCCTAATAAAATTTCCCAAAGATTTGCTCATTTTTACTTTATTTATAGTCAATAATCCTGTATGAACCCAATATTTAACATAAGGTTTAATTCCAGTTGCAGATTCCGCTTGAGCTATTTCTGCTTCATGATGAGGAAATGCTAACTCTATTGCACCGCCATGTATGTCATATTGTGGACCAAAATATTTTACAGCTATAGCAGTATCTTCTATATGCCATCCAGGATAACCAACAGACCATGGACTATTCCATTTCATTATATGTTCTGGTTGAGCTTTTATCCACAATGCAAAATCACGAGGATCTTTCTTTTCAGGATTAATTTCCACGCGCGCACCAGCTATAAGTTTTTGTGGAATCTTTTTTGAAAGCTTGCCATAATCTTTAAATTTAGAAACATCAAAATAAACACTCCCGTTAGAAACATAAGCATAACCATTATTCAAAATAGTTTGTACTTGGTCTATTATTTCTTTTATATGCTCTGTAGCACGGGGCATTAAATCTGGTTTCAATAACTTTAATTTTTCCATCATTTCTAACCAATGATTTAAGTAAAAGTTTGCTATTTCAATTGGGTCTTTTTTTTCTTCCTTTGCTTTCTTTTCTATTCTATCTTCTCCAGTATCAAGCAAATGACCAACATCTGTAACATTTTGCAAGTAAGTTACTTTATAGCCAAGATATCTTAAATATCTAATTAAAGTATCATAGAATGCGTAAGTTCGTGCATGACCAAGATGAACATAATCATAAACTGTAACACCGCACACAAAAATTTTCACTTCTTTATCTTTCAAAGGTTTGAATATTTCTTTCTTTTTTGTCATTGTATTAAAAATTTTCAATACCATTTTAACACCATAGCTCGGGGTGAGATTTGAACTCACATACACCGCTCTGCAGGCGGTTCTGCTCAATTTAGATTTGCATAACCAGGTTCTGCCACCCGAGCTAAATTTTATCTAAAGAATAATTTAGAATTAAAAATTAAAAATTTTTAGTTAAAACTTGACTTTAACAAGCAGTCGAACCTTCAACACTATTACTTGGACCTATTACTTTTACTGTATGTAAGCTTCCTTTTTCACACATACTTCCACTACAAGTAATATTGCCTATAGAATTCTTTTGAGGCGGTATTGGTGACGGATCCCAGCTAACAGTTTGAGGTGCGCCATCATACCTTACTGTAAGTTCACCACTATCTATAGCAAGATTCGGATCGGTATTTTTTATTGTTATATAAACTTGACCTGTTGAATTACTACAACTGATATCAATCAAAGTTATTCCCTTCTGTGTTCTTGATTGAAGAAACCCACTTATATAAATAAAAGCAGTACCCGCAAGACCTATTGTTATCATTAGCATAAGTATAGTTGCTATAATTTCTGATATACCTTTTTCTGACATTAATCTCTTAAATATTTTTTAAATTTTCTTATTTATAAATTTAACTTTAACATGGGGAAAAAGTTAATGATTTTGCTTGATACAAATTTCATTTTAGATTTGTTAAAGTTTAAAATACATTTAGAAGATGAATTGAATAGATTGCTTGAATCTAACTATGAAGTTGCAATAATTGATAATGTGGAAGAAGAATTGAAAAAATTATCTGATAGGGGAAACAGATTTGCAAAATTGGCATTAAAACTTTTAGAATTAGGCAAAATTAAAAAAATAAAAGTTAATAATAAAAGCGACACAGATAATATTATGTTAAATATGTGTAAAGAAAATGAAGATATTATCATAGCCACAAACGATGTAAACTTAAGAAAAAAAATAAAAGAGGTGAGTAGAAAAACTATTTATATTCGTTCAAAAAAACATTTAGCTATTGACTGAATGGTGAATTTATGTATAGAATTGTTAAAGTATCTGATACAGTAAGGGTTCCGCCTGAAAGGTTAAACATGGATGTAGAAGAAGCTGTATTTTTGTCAGCAGCAGAAAAATATGAAGGTGTGATTGATAATAGATTGGGTATGATTGTTTCAATAGTTTCAGTTGACGAGGTTGGTGAAGGAAAAATTATAGCAAATGATCCTGGCGTACATTATAAAGCACAATTTAAAATTTTGACATTTAAGCCTGAACCACAAGAATTGCTATATGGAGAAGTAATTGATAATGCTGATTTTGGTGCTTTTGTTAGAATTGGTCCAATGGATGGCTTAGTTCACATTTCTCAAATAATGGACGATTTGATAACTTATAATAACAAAACTGCAGTTTTTTATGGAAAGGAAAGTAAAAAAAGCTTAAAAGAAGGAGATTTGGTAAGAGTGAGAGTAATTTCTGTTAGCCTTGGTAAACAAGCTACAAATAAAATTGGATTAACTATGAGACAGCCCATGCTTGGAGCTTTAAGTTGGATAGAAGCGGAGAAGAAAAAGGCGACTAAAGAAGAAAAGAAAAAATGAAAAATTTAAATTATAAAAACTATAGATAAGTATGGTAAAAAGGACAAGAGTTTGTAGGAATTGTAAAAGATTCACTGAAGAAAAAGTATGTCCAAATTGTAAATCTGCGGATCTTTCTTCAAGCTGGAAAGGATTAGTTATAGTTCTAAATGCTGAAAATAGTGAGATAGCTAAATTAATGAATATTGGTGAAAATGGTAAATATGCTGTTTATGTTGGTTAAGCTTATGGGGTTAATCTTGTTCTTGTTCTTGGAAACATTGTAGCTTCTTGAATGTTATTTAATCCGCAAATTTTCATAGTAATTCTTTCTAAACCTATTGACCAGCCAGCATGCGGTGGTGCACCAAATCTAAAACAATCTATGTAAAACTTGAAATCATCAGGATTCAATTCCTTAGCTTTCAATTGATTTATAAGCAATTCTGGTATATGTATTCTTTGAGTTCCAGAAGAAATTTCCAATCCTTCATAAATCAAATCAAATGCTCTACAAATTTTAGGATTATTTTCAAACGGCATTGCATAAAAAGCTTTTAATTCGGTTGGCCATTCTTTTATAAAAAATGCTTTACCCACAATTTCTCCAAGCTTTTGTTCTTGTAATTTGGAGAAATCTTGTCCATATTCTATTTCCTCACCTTCTTTTTTTAACAATTCTACAGCTTCTTCGTAAGTTATTCTTTTTAATGGCAATTTTGGAATTTCAAGCTCTCTTTTCAAAATTCCCAATTCTCTTTTACAATTTTCTTTTATAGTTTCAAGTATATGAACAAAACATTCTTCCAAAACTTTCATTGCATCTTCTTCTGATTCTACAAAAGCAATTTCTACATCCATTTGCCTTATTTCATTAAGATGTGTTGGCTTATTGAATTTTTCGGCTCTAAACACAGGCATAATACAAAAAACTTTTCCAAAAGAAATTGCTCCCATTTGCTTGTATAATTGTGGAGATTGTGCTAAATATGCTTGTTTTTCAAAATATTGAAGTTTAAATAATTCTGCTCCCCCTTCGCTTGCACTTGCTATTATACATGGCGGTTGAATTTCAAAAAAATTGTTTTTAATCAAATAATCTCTAAAAGCTCTTATTATCCAATTTTGTATTTTATATACAGCTACAGTTTTTCTATTTCTAAAATCTAAAAATCTCCAATCTAATCTTGTTTCAAGTTCTGCTGGAGTTTTGCCGCTAGGATCTAAAGGTAAAGGAACTTCTGATAATCCTACTACTTCTATTTTCTTTGGAATTATTTCTTTTCCACCAGGAGCTTCTTTATTTTCTCTAATATCACCTTCTACAACTATAGCAGATTGGCGCGTTATTTTATCTATAGAATCAAATAGTTGCTTATCAACTTCTTCCTTTTTTAAAGTTATTTGCAAATCTTCTTCAACTGTATGTAACTTAATAAACTTAATGCTTCCAATGTTTCTTATTTCTTCAACCCATCCTTGAAATTTCATAGTTATCACTGAATAAAAATAGATTTAGATTTGAAAATAAAAAAACTAAACAAAGTTAATTAGCTTCTTTTTCGTTTTAATTGTGGAATAAATGATTTTAGTTATGTATAGTTGCACTGTCGGTATGTGATAATCCTGAAGCAGTTACTGTATAAGTGATTCTTACATCTACTGTTGGTGAAGTTCCTATACTATCGATAGTAATAGTTGATCCTGGTGGAAATACTTGAGGGACTCCGCCTCGCAAAGTACCGACGTTCACATTAGTTATGTTAACTTCATTCGGGCCATTTTTAATTACTAAAGTTTGTGTATCTTTAGAGTAATCAACGAATGCGAAGTAACTGAAGCAAGGACTACATTTAACAGTACCTGCACCTATCCTAAACACTCCTAGACCATACAAAGCAGCTACTACTGCTATTACTACTAGAATTGCCCAGCCGTAAGTCATCAAATATTCCATTGCAGCTTGTCCTTTTAAACTCTTCATAAATAAATTTATTGGTAATTCTTAAATATAAACTTAACACTGTATTTTAAATCAAATTAGTAAAAGTTTTAAAATAAAAATTCAAATAAAGCTTAATCCATTGTATAGAATATAATCTATATAAAAAAATTATAACCACAAGTATAAATTCTTGCAAATACAAAATATTTAGTTACATGAGGAGAAGAAGTAAAATTTTTGAATATTTGGGAACAGAAATTTTAAAAGTTCTAGAAGAAGCAAATGCACCAATATCAGCAGCTGGTATAAATTTTGCCATAAATACAAGATTAAACAGAGTAATTGGTTTAAGCGAATTAAAAACTCATTTAAATTTGCTTATAAAAAAGAAAAAAATAGTAACTACAACAAAATCAAAAATAACTTACTATAAAATAAAGAAATGAATTTTAAAATGCGGTTAGAAAGTTTATATAAACTAAAATCAATTAGCTATTTATGTGTCTCTGTATAATTGGAATCCATAGTTGGATAAAAAAGGGTAAAGTAAAGGAATGTAAATATTGTGGTAAAAAGAAATAATAAAGACTGTATTTGACATTCGTGAGTAATTTTGAAAATAAGAGACGTACAAAAATTGTTTTTAACCAAAAACCTTTTAAACAAAAGAACCAAATAAAGATTATGGAGGTGATTAATTGGCTAAAAAGGATGTAAGTATAGTAATTGAAGCTATTGAAAATGGGCCATATTTAGTAAAAGTTGGTGGAGAAGTAAGGACAGCACTTTGCAGATGTGGTGCCTCGAACAACAAACCTTATTGTGATGGAACTCATGCAAAAATAGGATTTAAAGCAAGTAAAAGTGAAGTAAAAGTAGTTTAGAGCCATCAAAATACAAATGATATCAGAAATGAAAAGCAAAAATATTACAGATTTCGATTAAAATAAGCTTTAATTACTTCTATTACTACTAATTATACAACGCAGCAGTAATTTAGTAAGGTATAAATTTGAGATTAAGAAAAATTATTATTTATGAGCGAGTTAAAAGTAATAAATCATCTACTTTATGGCTCGCACCCTAAAACAAGAAAAATTAAAGAAAGAACTACTCAAATAATTAAAATATTAAAACAAAACAATGGAAAAATTGATGCTGAAAATTTAGAAAAAGCTTTGGGAATTTCTAGATTAGAAAGACCAGCAATGTTCTATAAGCCATTGCACTACCTTAAAAAATGGGATTTGGTTCAAGTTAATAAAAAAGTTTATATTGATGAAAATGGTAAAAAAAGATTTCAAACTACTTATGAGCTTACTCCTGAAATGTTTTATCACTATATTCAAAAGACTTTGCTTGAGCTTGTTAAAAAAGAATTGGAAATGATTTAAAATTCTAATGTTTAAATTTTATTAACTAAATGATGATCTTCTTTTCTCCAAGGAGGATAGGATATTACCCAAATTTCAACTTCATTATCAGATTTAATATAATGCACTGTTTTTGGTTCTATCATTAAAACATCATATTCTTTCAAAGGAATTTCTTTATCATCCAGAAAAGCTATAGCGTTACCTTTTGTAATCAGATACCATTCTGTTGTTTCATTGTGATAATGTGGTTCCGACTCTCTTATTAAAGCTAACGCTATTCCTATTGGTCCATTTATAGCATATTCGTATATTAGTTCAGCTGGCAACTCTACTTTATTTCCATTTAAAATATTTAACAATTTGAACATCTTACAATTTCACCTTAAATTAAATTTTAAAACCAAAAACAATTTAAAGATTTTTAAAATTCTTTCGCTATTATACAAGCATAAATTTCTCAAATGAAAGTATTGTAACAAAGATAGAAAGTTACAAGTAGTTATGAGTGTGGTGCAATAAAAAATTTTATTTAAAAAAATTTTTTCAACTACCATAGGAAAAAGTTTCTATCAGCATTCTCTGATTACCAAAATCCAGCAACCAACTCTCAGACGATTAGTAAGAGCGGGCTGAGCTGCTCGCTCGAAAGCTTGCAGCGTACACCCCTCTCCTATCAACCTCTTCTTCTAAGAGAGTCTTCGTTCTACTACCGACTGTTGCCAGCCAGTAGTAGAAATGGTTGTCTATTTTTCCGGGCGGTTTCGTCCTTAGATGCCTTCCTGTTTACAGAGCTAAATAACTCTATAAAATTCAGGACTTACCCGCTACGGCGTGGCTGCTCGGCTGTGCCTTTCGACAACCGATACACTAGAGGCCGCGGAAGCACGTTCCTTTCGTACTTGTGCTTCCTTCCGGTCAGACAACCTGCACTCCAAGTAGATAGTGACCGAACTGTCTCACAACGTTCTAAACCCAGCTAACGTCCCCTTTTAACCAGTGGGCACCTGTACCCGTAACCTTGAGGAGGTAAGCCGAACAAAATTTTCCCATTCTTTTAAAGAATGAAAAGAATTTATCCCATTTTTACATAAATCCGCTACAACATCAAGGAGTTTATTTTTTATATTCCATACCATATACGGCTTTTTTGAGATATTTTTACACCATCTAAAAATCTAATCTCTTTAGCAAATCTCAAAATATCTTTCTTTCTTGTAAGAGCAACTTCACGTTTCCAAACAACTGGAGAAAATCCTAACTTTTTTAATGCTTCTGCTACAAAATTTTTTAGTGAATAATTTTTAGAGGTTGCTTGGATTTGTTTATTAATTACCCACAATTTCTTGTGTTTATGCCATTTACAACCTAATATTACCGATCCTTCTGCTGAAAAGAAACTTCTAATAAAACTTTTTAAATGAGATTTGGGTAAAGTTATAAGAGAAGGAAGGTCTAAAGGAGTATTTCCCTTTCTTTTCCACTGGGAAGAAAATGTAAGAAAAAAGTTACTACACTCCTCTTACAAACTCGTAAAACTTTAACTTGATGTTTGTCAGTGTGCTCCGTGAAATGTAAGTTTTTAAATAAATTTTTCATACGTTCCTGAAATATTTGTGTAAGCGCATTTTCTTTTCCTGCAAATACTACTTCAAACTTCCTATGTTTTCTGTCAACTCTGACACTACCATCTGCTAATAAGAGTCCTACTATTTCCCAAAATTCTTTTCTGCTTACCTCCTCAATTTGGCCGCTTGCAGTTTGAGACACTTCTACCATCTTGTTTCTATCTATTATTATTTAGATTAATTAATATATAAACTTTTCTATAGTCAAATATGCATTTCGAATGATATATAATAATGTCTCAAATTGCTGCACGGCCAGGTGAGGGGGAGCTTCTGCCTATATTGGCTTTTAACCAACATAGTCGACAGCGACGCACCAACGCGCCGGGTCAATTTGTCCGTCACTATCTGCAAGGAAATGTAGACCCTCGCAGGTAGCTTTACTGTGGGCTTTCACCGGCCACGGGCCCAATGGACGGATACTTCCTTCGGAAGCTATCCTTTTTAGGAGCGATTCAAGTCGGGTTACGAAGAATCGCAATCCCCGAGTTCTCCGTTTATGAGCCATAATGACTCAATAAACTGTAGCTTTTCTCATGCGAGTGCCGCCCATCAAAAGCAAGCACCCTATCGCTAACCCCCGCTTTCGCGTCTGGATTCCTCGCTTTTCAGAATCCAGTCAACCCACCTTTTGCGTTTGCACTTAACGCAGGATTTCTTTAAGGTAGTAGAAGCTGATTAATTCAACTGATTGTGACTCAATAGCTACCTCGATTATCATCAATAAATTCAATCTGGAGCAGTATAATCATTATCACAATCAGTTTAACAACTTCTACTATGACCCTGCTAAGGTGAGCTTAAGGGGTCCTTTGATCTCTTACCAAAGGAGTACCGCCCCAGCCAAACTGCCCATCTGGCGTTGTTCTCTTTCGAGTAAGCAGCATGGTTTCAAAAAGGTAGTGTTACACTTTCCTCTCGACTTCGACCGAAGTCTACGTCTGATAGCGAGTCCTACCTACTCTATGTAATTGAAACCATGCTACAGCGCCAGACTGCAGTAAAGCTCTACGGGGTCTTCATTTCCCACTTGGAGTCTCTGGCCTATTCACCAGAACAGCAAGTTCGCCGGGTACCAGCCCGGGACAGTTGGGAACTAGTTGAGCCATTCAGACGGGCCGTCATTTAAACGGCAAGGGATTACGCTACTTATACCGCCCAAGGCAGCGATATCATCAAATCAAATGACCGCCTCGAGTTACGACGGTCAGAGTTTGCGGGGATGAGCAGTATCCAATTTATTAGAAGTTTAATTGATGCGAAAAACGTTTCCTTTATTTGCTTATAGTACGTAAAGAATTTGTTTACATTTTAGGAGTGTTCCTACTATTGTAAATAATACTACTCATCCATACCGCCGCCGTTTACCGGGGCTTCTTCCGGTTGAAACCGGATTTCACACACCGGTACTGGGCAGGCTTCAGAGACCGTACACATCCTTTCGGACTTGCGGTCTCCGGCGTTTTTATTAAACAGACCGTTCCCACTTGTCACTGCGACCTGCGGTTCCCTCTTTCGAGAAAACCACAGGCATCCCTTCTCCCGAAGTTACGGGACCAATTTCGACTGAATATAGAACTCGTAAAAATTAAAATAAATTAACTTTTATTTCCATATCCAACTTCGTTTTCAAAAATTTTAACAATTCTTTCTTTTTTCTATTTTTAATTAAGTTTAGACATACCACTAAAAATTTTTCTATTTCATTAAGAGTCATGAAACTTTTGTTGATCCAATTTCCCTTTTTGGTTAAAAGTGAACAGAGAAGTATTAATTTCACTACATCATTTTTTGAGAAGCCTTTGAATCTTTTCCCCCTCCTAATTTTTGATTCCTCGAGAAAACCAATTTCCTTACAAAATTTTGTAACATTTTCAGCTGATCTTATTACAATTCCATCTACTTTTACTTGTACCTCTATTCCACATTTCTTTAATAATTTTAGAAGTTGTTTGCGAAGAAAAGAATTTTTGCACCCTATCTTAATTCCTGTGTGTAATTGAATTTGTCCACTTCTTCTCCTATAGATGGAAAATTCTGGGCCTCCATCACAAGAGGCGTAATACTTTAAGAATTCTTTTGCTAACTCTAAATTTCTGAAGCACACCTCTGGTATTGTTGGTTTTGGTTCTGTTTCTCTATTTTTTTCTGAGGAAATAGGATGTACATTGAAAGGTCTCGTTCGAAATGTTTTAACTATTGTAAGAAGTAAAGTTACTAGTTTTTTATTATAAGCTCTAGCTCTCATAGAATTTTTTTGTAAGTCTATTTTCCAATCAATTTGGAGACCATTTATTTCTTGAAATTCTTTAACAAGTCTTTTAACAAGATCTTTCTCTTCAGTAAAGGTTACTGTGTTTCTTTTTTTATCTACTGAACCATCTGCGAGAAGTACTGCAATCAATTGATAAATTCGTATGCTTAACCCCGTAATTATTTTTACTTTTCTAAGTACTTAAATCTTACGGGTCTTGTAAGACGAGTTCTATATTCATTTGCCGATTGAGCCGAGGTCAGGAGATTTTTATAAAAACTCTTTTTTCCCTTTCTAAATTTTTCAACTATACCTTCATTAGATAATTCATTAAGAAGTTCTTTTTTTTAGGAAATCATATTTGACATTAAGCATAAACATTAATTTCTTAAGTTCAATCTCCTGATCTCGTTTTCCCTGGGCTGGCTTCTCCCAACACCCCTTCGCCTTCTCAGCGATCCCACCTGTTTTCCGGGCAAGCAAGCTTAATTAATTTTGCTAAAATTCTTTGATTTTTAGAACCAACTATTTTTAAATAATTGATAACATCTTCTTTAAAGAAAAAATCTAAAATTTCTTCTTCTAACTCTTTAGGAAAAAGAAAAACGTTATAATTAGCAAAATTTCCTGAAAGCTTGTAAACATCTTCCTTATAAATAATTTTGTATTTTTCTAAATTAAGAGGAAGATAATTTTGAAGATAATTTTTAATAGCATTTAAAGCATCGGGTGTTCTTGGAATAGTTACTTTTTGAAAGAAAATATTAGGAAAATGCAAAGAAATACCAAGCTCTTTTATTTTATATTTTTTTATAATTTCGTCTAAAGCTTTTTCTAAATTGTTTTTAAAAAAAACACCATTTTCATAAATAGGCGTTTTAAAAACCTCTAAATTTTTTAAAATCACACTGTTTTCCTTTTCATCAAAATCGTAATAAATAATTCTATCAGGGGAAATAAGAATGATAT
>Ga0079992_157841_pt1 | contig 135761 bp, 138 predicted proteins | sample FaiFalFF_MnMetaG_3_FD_69197 | JGI IMG/M metagenome (GOLD analysis project Ga0079992, IMG submission 69197) | Freshwater microbial communities from Yellowstone National Park, Wyoming, USA - Fairy Falls B (FF_Mn_B) MetaG (SPADES assembly) (version 2) | ecosystem: Environmental > Aquatic >...
GAAGAGAACGCCGCCCTGCTGTTTGAGGAGGTTGACCATGTTCGTCAGGTAGTCCCCGCCCCGGTCGCTGATGCGGGTCCGGGCCTCTTCAGCCTCGAACTGCGGGATGGGTGCCTCGGTCGGGTCTTCTACCGCTGGGACAGGGATGGCCTCCACCGTGAAGGGCCCTGATACCCGGACCACGCCGCGCACGACCCTGGGGCGGTCGTAGAGCGTCTCCTGGGGCGCGTTGCGCTGGATGCTCTCGTCGATCTCTTCGCGCTTCTGACGCTTGAGCTTCCAGAAGCGGCGCAGAGCGTCTTTCGCTGCATCCGGCCAGTCCTCCGGCGGCATCGGATCGGGCACCTGGCCCAGGCTCTCCCAGCGGTGCCCGGTCAGCCGATAGACCGTCTCCAGGAACGGTTCCGCCTCCTTCTCGGCGCCCAGCTTGCCAGACTGCTTGAGCTCAAGAAGGTGCCGGTACGCTTGCCTTGCCTCCTCGGGCCAGACGGGATGCGGCACCTCCCGCGGTACCTCCCACTCCTTCCACTCCTTGCCCAGCGCCCGGTTAAGTTCGGCCAGCGCCTGGTCAATCTGCGGCTGGTACTTTGAGGCGATGGCATCAATTTCGGTGTTTTTGGCGATGGATTCCAGCGTGATGTGCGGCACGGTCTCGTAGTTGAAGCCGCCGGCAGGACCGCGTTCGGGGTCTTTGAGTTCGTAGTAGTCGAACTTTGCAGTCATCAGCCGCTGGCGGGCGATGGCGAGGGCGACGCGCGATGTGTCGCAGGTAATCCAGCGCCGTCCCCACTTCTCAGCGCAGTAGGCGGTGGTGCCGGAGCCGCAGGTGGGGTCGAAGACCAGATCGCCCGGGTCGGTGGTCATCAGGATGCAGCGCTCGACAACCTTCGTATTGGTCTGGACGGCGTAAACCTTCGGGTCGCCATAGCCGGCAATGCCAGTATCCGTCCAGATATTGGTTAACGGCCGGGTCGGAATCTCGTCCAGCAAGCGGACGTAGCTTAGCGTGTTCCCCACAGCAAACAGGCGCTCCGCCTGCCGCAATCGTTCCATGCCCTCCTGGTTGGTCTTCCAGTAGTTTTTTGCCAGTGTGAAGGCGGATCCTTCCAGCTCTACGGGAAACCTCGTAGACTCGCCCCCACTCTGCGATGTCATGTCGCCCGCCTTGAACACCCGGACGCACTCTGGGAGGAGAGTGGGTGATTCAAGCTCTGAGCCGGTCAGACGGCGGCGGGTGCCGTCCGGAAGCTGCACGTGCTGGTAACCTTTGGTGCCCTCTTCTCCCAGCTCTTTCTCCAGAAAGAGCTGACGGTATTTCACCTGGGCTTTGTCCTTGGCGTACCAGAGAAGGAAATCGTTGACCACGTCCAGCAGCGCACCGCCCTTGCCGCTGGTTTTCACGAAACTGATGACGCTTACAAAATTCTCCCTTCCGAACACCTCGTCCAGCAGGCAGCGCACCAGGTGCAGGTTCTCGTCGTTGATCTGCACGAAGATGGAGCCGCTCTCGCTGAGGAGTTCCCGGCACAAAAGCAGGCGGTCGCGCAGGTAGGTCAGGTAGGAGTGGATGCCGAGCGTCCAGGTGTCGCGGTAGGCTTTGATCTGCTCCGGCTCGTGGGTGAGGTCCTCGTCCTTGTCCTTCACGTCGCGGCGGTCAATGCGGGGCTGGAAGTTGGAGGCGTATTTGATGCCGTAGGGCGGGTCTACGTAGATCATCTGCACCTTGCCCGCCATGCCCTCCTTGACCAGGAGCGAGTTCATCACCAGGAGCGAATCCCCCAAGATCAGGCGATTTGCCCAACCGACCTCGTGACGGTAGAACTCGATCTGCTGGTCGGCGGACAGGGGTGTTTCGCCGAAGAGGTCGAGTTGGAGCGGCTGGGGTCGGCGCACGGCATCCAGGATGGCGCGGGTGGAGATACGCTCGTGGATGTGGAGAGGGACCACGTCCACCTCGAACGAGGTGTGCTCCGCCTTGCCTGCCCACTGGAGCTGCGGGTCCAGGTGCGGGTCGTAGGCGTACTGTCTGGCCTGCCGCTCGCGGACTTCGTAGGTCGGCGCGATGCCGGCGGGCGGGTTGTTCGGGCGCCGGGCGTCAGCGTGGCGGAAGTCGCGCACGCCGTTGGCGTCTCTAGGAGTCGTTTTCCTTCTCCGGGGCATCTTGCTCACTCCCTCGCATCAATGAGGGTCTACCGCGCTACCCGATATTGTAATCTGTTTATAAGCAAAAGTCTATCCCCCTTACAGAAAGCAGCACGTTCCTCTCCGAGTCTATTATAAGTAGCTTTGCCAGCACCGCGCAGCGCCAGGCTTTTGGTAGAGTTTGACTTCCCTTCCCCCGATCTGTCATAATGCCAAGCATGACGCTGACAGATCTGGTCACCAGCTTCGCCTGGGTCGTGCTGGCGGTCTCGGCGCTGCTCGTCGCCGTTGGGGCGCTGATTGTCTTTACAAAGCTCGCTAGGCTCATTGACCGACTGGAAGACCGCCTCAAGAAGCGCTAGTATGTGAGTATGAAGCTGTCGCCAGAAGAAGCTCGCCGCCGCATCGAAGAGCTCCGCGAGGAGATCGAACAGCACAACTATAACTACTTCGTCTTAAACCAACCGACGATCTCCGACGCTGAGTACGATAAGCTGCTGCGCGAGCTGCAACAGCTCGAAGAGCAGTTCCCGCAATTCAAATCGCCCACATCCCCCACTCAGCGCGTCGGCGCTCCCCCACAGACGGAGTTCAAGACCGTCAAGCACTCCATCCCCATGCTCAGCCTGGCCAACGCCTTCTCCGACGACGAAGTGCGGGAGTTCGACGCCCGCGTCAAAAAGCTCGCGGAGATAGATAAAATCGAATACGTCGCCGAGCCAAAATTCGATGGGCTGGCCGTCGAGCTCGTCTACGAAGATGGGGTCTTTGTGCTCGGCTCGACTCGCGGCGACGGCGAGACCGGCGAGGATGTCACCCAGAATCTCAAGACTATTAAGAGCATCCCCTTGCGCTTGCGCCAGCCCAAAGATCTCCCCATCCCCAAGCGCTTAGAAGTTCGCGGCGAGGTCTACATGGAGATCGCGGACTTTCGCAAGCTCAACGAAGAGCGCGAGGAGCGCGGCGAGCCGCTCTTCGCCAACCCCCGCAACGCCGCCGCCGGCTCGCTGCGCCAGCTCGACCCGAAAATCACCGCCCAGCGCAAGCTGCATATCTTCTGCTACGATGTGGGCCAGACTGTCGGCATAACATTCCGCACACAAGAAGAGCTGCTGAAGACGCTCCCCCGCTACGGGCTGCGCGTCTGCCCCATCTATAGAGTCTGCAAAGATATTGACGAAGCCCTGGAGTTCTATCGTGAGATGCAGGAGCGCCGCGAGGAGCTGCCCTACGAAATAGACGGTGTCGTCATCAAAGTCAACGACTTTGAGATTCGCGAGATCGTGGGAGAGGTCTCGCGCAACCCCCGCTGGGCGATCGCGTACAAGTTCCCGCCCAAGCAAGCGACGACGCGCGTGAAAGACATCGTCGTTCAGGTGGGCCGCACGGGAAAGCTCACGCCCGTAGCGGTCTTAGAGCCCGTCCCCCTTGGCGGCGTCACTGTGCAGCACGCGACGCTCCACAACCAAGACGAGATCGAGAAGAAAGACATTCGCATCGGGGACTGGGTGCTCATTCAGCGAGCTGGAGACGTCATCCCCGAGGTCGTCCAGCCCATCGTGAGTCGGCGCACAGGGACTGAGAAGAAATTTACAATGCCGGAGCGTTGCCCCGTCTGCGGCGATAGAGTCGTGCGCCTGCCTGATGAGGTGGACTATCGCTGCGTGAACATTTCGTGTCCCGCTCGGTTGAAAGAGAGCATTCTGCACTATGCGTCGAAGGGAGCAGCAGACATCGAGGGCTTGGGGGAGCGTTGGGTCGAGGCCCTGATGAACGCCGGCTTAGTGAAAGAGATTCCCGATCTGTACAAGCTCAAAGAGCGCGTCATCGAGCTTGTGCGCCTGGAGCGGATGGGGCCAAAGCTCGCGGAAAATCTCCTAAACGCGATTGAGAAGAGCAAGAAGATCTCGCTAGCTCGATTCATTTACGGGCTGGGGATTCGTCATGTAGGGGAGCGCTTAGCAGAGTTATTAGCCCAGCGCTTTCGGACGCTCGACGCCCTCATGAACGCCTCCGAAGAGGAGCTTTTGCAAGTCGAGGAGGTCGGGCCGACGGTCGCGCAGAGCATCATCTCGTTCTTTCAAGATGAGCGCAACCGCGAGATGATCCGCAAACTCCGCGAGGCCGGCGTGCAGATCATCGAAGAGGTGAGCCCGCAAAAAGCTGGGGCACTCGCGGGCAAGACGTTCGTCTTCACCGGGACGCTGAAGACGCTCACGCGCGGGCAAGCGGAGGCGCTAGTGAAGGCCGCGGGTGGGCGAGTCTCCTCAAGCGTGAGCCGCAAGACGGACTACGTCGTCGCTGGGGAGGAGCCGGGCTCAAAGCTCCAGAAGGCGCGCGAGCTAGGGGTCACCGTGCTTTCGGAAGAGGAGTTTCGCAAGCTAATATCCCCTCACCCCTCCGCTCCCCTCTCCCTCGAAGGGGAGAGGGGAGGGGGGTGAGGGTCTCAGACTTTATCTCACGGCCAGCAGCTTGCCGTCTCGAAGCCGCTCGCTTGCGCGGGCACACAGAGCCGCGTGAACTCCTCAAACGGCAAGAGCGACTGATTCGCCGCGTTCTTGATGATGAACGGGTTGCTGAACGGCAGATAGAACCCAGGGGCGCGCCCAAGACCCGTGATGAAGATGAAGATCGTATTGGTCTGGGTGCGCTCTGGAGTACCGTCCCCGTTGACGTCGAGCAGCAGCTCGATCCGCGCAGCGGAGACGGTGTCGCTGAGCTGGATCGTGTAAATGACCCGTCCATTGCTTCGCACTGAACCGTTCAGGGTGATCTGGTTGAGCTGCTGAGTGATCTGCGGGGCTGGCTGCGCCGTCGCTGCCCCTTCGGTCTGCACCCCGATGCCGTCAATAGAGCCGTTGACGGCGAGCGAGATCTGATAGGGCCGATCGCTGTTCCAGCCCGTGGCCCCCTGGACGATGAGATAGAGCTTATCGGTGCCCATGATGAAGAGCCCGCCGGCTCCCAGGGGGATGTACGGTCGCGGCGTCGGCGTTGGTGTAGGCGGCGTGCTCGTCGTCTGCACGGTGACGCTCTTCGATTGAGAGTCAGAGAGCCCGCGGTCGTCAGTGACGCGCAGCGTCACGGTATACGTGCGGGCTTGGCGGAAGATCGCCGTGGTACGCACGCCCTGGCTATCGAAGCGTCCATCGCCGTCCAGGTCCCAGTCGTAACGGACAATCCGCCCGTCAGGGTCAGTCGAGCACGACGCGTCGAACGTGACGGTCTGATTGACGATGGGATTGGTCGGGCTGAACGTGAAGCACGCCGTTGGGGCGCGGTTTTGCGGAGGCACGGTAGTGCCGACTTGGAAGCTTGTGAACGCGCTCGTCCACGTCGCCGACGGCGCGACGCTCTGGATGCGGCGAGCAAGCTCCGCGCGGAATGTTTCGGGGTTGAGCCAGCTTGTGCTCTGCAGGCCGTTGAGCCCCAAATCTACAGGTTGCGTGATCGCGACGGCGTGGAGATACTCCGTGCCCTCCGGCCCGGTGATCGCGAGAGTATATGGCCCATCGGGCAGGGTGTACGTCCCCGCGCTCAAGAGATTCTGGCGCGAGAACGAGTTCGGGAAGACTTGGGAGACTCGACCCGCGGGGTCAACGTCGAAGACGTAGACATACGCTTGGGCGCCCAGACGCAAGAAGATCTGCAATCTCTCGCCGATGCGGTAGCTCGTCTTGTCGGTGCTGATCGAGATCGAGAGCTGGCTGGGCGTCGAGGCCCGAACGGTGATCTGGCGAGAGTTATTGGTCTCGTCAGATTCGGAGATCTGTCTGAGGGCGTCGGCAGTGACGGTGAACGTCTCTGAGGAGCTGTTGAGCCGTCGTGCGAAGTCCACCCGCACCGAGGCTCCGGCGCGCAGCCCGGTGATGCTCTGGCGAGCCGTTCCCGCGCTATCTTGCACCTCGACGACGAACGGCCCGGCGTCGGCGTTCCCGATGTTGCGCACGATCGCGGTCAGCGTGAGCGAGCTGCCCACGGCGGGATCGCGCGGGGAGTAGTCAAGAGAGTCTACCGTCAGATCGGGCAGGCGCGTCTCGGCAAGGGCGTCAATGCGCACTTGTGTCGAGTTATTCGTTTCGTTCGATTCGTCAACTTGGTTGGTGACGTCGGCAGTGATCGTGAAGATCTCTGTAGCGTTGTTCTGGCGCCGAGCAAACGCTATCGAGACGGAGCTTGCGGCTCCCAGCCCCGAGAGCGTCCGACGATCTATGCCGGCGCTGTCGCGGATCTCGACAATGAACGGCCCAGCGGCGCTCTCGCCCTGATTGCGCACGACGACGGTGAAATTGATGGTCTCGCCGAGCCGCGGCGTCCGCGGCGTCCAGTCAACCCCAGCGATAGTAAGATCGGGCTTTCTCTGAACTTGAGGCTGAGCGTCTACCCGGATCTGCGCAGAATTATTCGTCTCGTCGAGCTCGTCTATCTGATTAGTGGCGTCCACGACGATCGTGAAGAACTCTGTAGTGTTATTGACTCGGCGGGTGAAGCTGACGGTCGCTGTGCTCCCGACTGCGAGTCCCGAAAGCGTCTGGCGGTCTGTTCCGGCGCTGTCGCGCACCTCAACGATGAATGGGCCGGCGTTCGCTTGGCCTTGGTTGCGCACGACTACAGAGAGCGTGACGTTCTGGCCGACGGTGAGCGTGCGCGGGGACCAAGCGGTGCTTGCGATCGCTAGGTCGGGTTTCAGAGTGGGCTGCGTCGCGGTGACGCGCAGCTCCGCTGAGTTATTGGTCTCGTTGGATTCGTTCACTTGGTTGGTCGCGTCAGCGACGACCGTGAAGGTCTCCGTCGCTTGGTTGACGCGGCGAGTGAACGAGAAGCTCGTCGAACCCCCGGCGTTCAGGCCCGAAACCGTGCGACGATCGGTGCCGCCGCTGTCGCGGATCTCGATGACAAATGGGCCAGCGTCGGCGTTTCCAATATTGCGCACGATCCCGCTCACCGTGACGAAATCCCCGACGCGGGGGTTGGACGGACTAGAAGTGAGCCCGCTCACGGTGAGATCGGGCTGGCCGGGCGGTGGGCTGGACTGACTCAGATTGAGCCGGCCAGAGCCAAACTGCAGCGGCGATCCCATAGGGACGGCATTGCCCTTGAGGCGAGCCTCGAGCTGCCCTGCCGTCAGTGATGGGTTTTCTGAAAGCAAGAGCGCCGCAGCCCCAGCGACGTGCGGCGCGGCCGCTGATGTGCCAAAAAACTCTGAGTACGTGAACGTCGAGACGCGATCGGGCCCGACGATATCGGGCTTGGAGAGCCCGGCGTTGGTCGGCCCTTGAGAGCTGTAGGGCGCAATGGGGCCGGTCGTCCAATTCTGGCGGTTGACCGCGCCGACGGTCAGGGCATTGGGCGAATCCCCCGGCGCGATGATGCTATTGGAAGGCACAGGGTACTCGACGTCGTGATTGAGGCTGAAGAGCGAGAACGTCCGCGGCGCGGGGTTCCCGTCGGCTTTAATCCGAATGTGATATGTCCCAGGGACGAACGACTGATAGAAGAGACTTTCGATCGGAGGCTCGGTGCCAGATTGAATGCGCTGCGACGCTGCGACTTGGGTGCCGTTGCTGTTGAACAGATAGAGATCGTAGTCATTCGCTGAAGCAGGCCAGTCGTTCCACGTGAGAAAGACCCCGATCTGATCCCCGGCGTTTACGGTGATCGTCAGGGACTCATCGCCGGAGGCGAACTCGTGCCATTTGTTGCCGTTCGTATCGCGGAACGTCCCCTGCCAGTGGCGCCGCGCGTAATTGCCCGCAGCGTTGACCCATAAGACTCCGCGACTGCGGGCATCAGCCACGATATTATTGATAATCCCCGTGCCGTCATAGAAGTTCGTGTTGAACCAGCCCACAGAGTGGTTGATGATCTTTGCGCCCTGGCGGATCGCTTCTTCCTTGGCGTTCTCTAGGTCAACTTCGTCGCCAACTTTCATCAAAATTAATTGGGCTTGCGGGGCCATGTCGTAGATGATCTCGGCGACGGCGGTGCCGTGATTCGTCCCGGATTCGATCCCCGTGCCCGTGTAGTCAAACGTTTGGATGCCGCCGGGCAGTTCCCCGCGGCTCTGGGCTGCTGTAAGCCCAGCAAACCCCAGATCAATCACGGCGATCTTGACGCCCTGGCCGAGCAATCCCCTCGCGTGATAGTTCGACGCGCCGGTGAGCGCGACCCCTTCGCTGACCACGAGCGCTTGAGGGACGAGCGGAGGCCGCACGAACTGAACGACGCCTCCCGCTTGGAGGAGCGCCGCCCGCAAGAGCCCAAGATTCATGGGCATCTGGACCTTCCACGCAGATTTGGAGGTCGCCACGACCTGCCCACGCATGAGCGCGATCTGTCTCTTCAGCAGGTCTTGAGCCGCAGGGTCTCGACTGACGTTCTCAGCGACTTGCCAGATCACCGTCACCATGTTCCCCAGAACGGGGACGCGGAACTGCGCGGCGGCTTGAGCCGCGGCTTGCGCTTGGCCCTGCTCCCCAAGCTTCAGAATCTGCTCGAGCACGCTGTCAATTCTGGGATCGTGCTCCAAGCGAGCGACGCTCTTTGGGTCTTGAGGCTCTTGCGTGAGCCCCACCGTGCCGAGCACCACTAAGACGAACCCACACAAAATCCAGAAGAGATATTGATGTCTGCGCATAGCTTCTCAGCTCCTTTACAGCCCCGGCTGGGCCGGTGGGCGGACGAACTTCACTGCCGGATCGCGCGCTAATGTGACTAACTGATGGATCGGGACGAGCACGCGCATCAACCCCGAGGGCGAGCGCGCCTCAATAATGAGATTATGAGTTGGGGCAAGTTGGGCCTCCGGGGAGACCAGCTCGACGATTACTCGCACTCGCAAGCCCCAGAGCTCTAATTTCTGTTGGGGCGCAAATTCGTACCAATCGGGCATGAGCATGAGCGCGTAGAGCACCGAATCTAAGCGAACGCCTTCGGGGGGCTTGGGGGGCTTGACCCCCGGCACGACCGTCAGCTCTTCGACCGCCAGGGGCAACGTTGGGTCGGACACGACGGAGAGTTGAACTAGCCTTTGCCCGATCTCGTCGAGGATCGCCGACGCGCTTACGGTCGTTCTGGGGGCTATGATCAGCTCATAGCCCTTGCTCTGCGCTGGTCGAAGATTATATTTCGAGAGCAGTCCCTCGGCGCGGAGCCATAAGAGCGCCCCATCCACGAAGAGATGAGGAAACTTAAGACGTTCTCGTTCGTTCTCCGGGGTGCAATTCAGACACGGCTGCGTCCCAAGAAAGTACGTCACAGTAGAGTCCCGGGCGATCCGCACCGAGAAGCCCGCTTGTTTTGCAGATTCGATGATCTTGGCCATGTCAGCCTCGATGCGCGGGAGCAAGACGCGATAATACTTGCCCGCAAGGAGAATGGGGTCAAGAGAGATCGTTGGCTCGTGGTAGAATATACTCAGCGAGAGGGCTGTCACGAGCACGCCGAGTATGAAGATCTTCAGCATTGAGGGCTCCTTTCGTAAGTCTTCAGGACTTCTTCAAGCGCTTGGCGATGTTCTGGGCGATCTGAGCCCATTCCGTCGCGCTGACGACTTGCTCGATATACGCAGTCAGCGTCTGGGGAATCAGGGGATTGCGCGCCAGACGCAGTTGCACGGCGGACTTGATCGCGGTCGGGTCGTCGAGCTTGCCCCCACCCCGTACGTAGTCTTCTAAAGCTCCCGCAGCTTCAGTGATCGCTGTGTCTACGGCTTCGAGAGTGAGCGTGAGCGTCACTGGCCCGAATCGAATCGTGAGAGAGATCGTGATGCCCTTGCTTGCCAGAAGCGTCTTCACTTCCGAGAGCGTCATCTTGCGCTCTAAGAGATCGTCATTGATGACATCGAGGGGGACGCCCTTGGTGAGTCCCTCGAATGTCTTATCTATAAGCATGGTGACGGGCAGCTCTTCTAAGAGCGCCCGCGCGATGATCTGCAAGACCCCCTCGCGCAGCGAGATCGGAGCTGAAGATTGCTTCAGTCTCTGGCAGAGCCGCAGCGCCGTGTCGGGGGTGATGCGCTTATCTGAAAAGCCCTTGTCAAAGCCTGCTTTCAACGTCTGCAGGTCCGAGACCCCAAGCTCAGCAAAACACTTATAGACGTCTTGAGGGGTTGGCTGGGCGAAAGCATCGCCCAAGCCCCCCAAAAGCCCAAGCGTGAGAAGAATCCCCATGAGCCATCTCATGGCTGCTCACCTCGCGGTGCTATGTATAAGACCGAATTGATCTTGTCGTCAAACGTATGGACGAATTCCGAAGCGCGCGGGTCGTAGACCCACCGCTCGCCGTCTACGATGAAGCCGTACTCGTACCGCCCGGGCTTGATATCATCGGGGAGCCGAATCCACCAGACGCCGCTGCGATCGGGGCCGTTCATGGGGATGGGCTCCCACAGCGTAAACTGACTCGCCAAGCTCACGCTCTTGGCGTTGGGGTAGACCAAGCAGAGCACCTGGGGGTCATGGCAAGGAGCCCCTGAGAAGTTCCACCCCACCCACAGGCCAAGAGCAAAGACCGCGGCGACAGCGACCGCGCCCGCCCCCACAAGCCCCCAGCGCCATCGCGGCGCCGGCCGACTTTCGGGAAGCTCTTCGATGATCTCATACTCAAGATCAGCGATCCGATCGCGATGGGCCTCAGCGTACTGGGTCAACGTCTCTTTGAGCAGGGCTTCTAGCTCATGGTCGTGCATGGTGTGCCACCCCTTTCTGCTCGAGGATGCGTTTCAATTCGGCCTTGGCGCGATGGAGCCGCGTCTTGACCGTCCCTTCGGGCAGCCCCAAGGCCTCCGCAATCTCCTTGTAATCTAAATCCGCATAATAGCGCAGCACCAAGGGCATTCTATAAGCGGGCTTCAGCTGCTCGATGGCCTCGCGGATCGTGCGCGTGCGCTCCTCCTGCGCGAGCTGCTGCGCAGGATCGCTCCCTTTTGTTAATTTCGAGATATATTTGAGCGGGGCGAAGAGCCGCTCGCGACGCAGCTTGTTCTTGCACACGTTCGCGGTCACCGCAAAAATCCACGTCGAGAATCGCTTCTCAAGGTGGAACGTGTGCAGCCCTTCGTAGGCCCGAATGAACGCATCATGGGCGGCATCTTCGGCATCGGCGGGATTGCCCAAGATCCCCAAGGCAATCCCAAAGACCGCATCTTTGTAGCGTCTCACGATCTCACCCCAGGCGTCCACATCCCCGTGGAGCGCCCGCTGAATTAACTCCAACTCCCCCGCACCCATGCGACCTCCAAAGTATATACAGACTGCTTCACGGCAAAGTTTCAAGCTCTATTTTACCCCACGAGGGATCACTTGACCCACTGAAGGCTCGACAAACGTCCGCTCATCGCCCCGCGCCAGTCCTTCCCTCTTGGGGGGAGGATGCTCTACAGTGAGCCAGACAGCTGAATTGAGGAGGAAAGAGCATGCGGCGCTCGTTTGAGATCGGGATTCTCTTGATGATCTTGGCATTGTCAGGGTGTACCCTTGCGCAAGCTCCCTTTGCGTTCTTCGTGGCCTCTCCGACGGTTGGGGAGGCCCCGCTGAAGGTCAGCTTCAACGCGTCGGGCTCCAGCGACCCCGACGGCACCATCGCCCAATACGAGTGGGATTTTGACAACAACGGCTCCATAGACGCCACCGGGGTCACCGCGACCCATACGTATTCATCGTCGGGCCTCTACACCGCGGTGCTGACCGTGACGGACAATACAAATCTCAAGAGCAAGTTTACGCTCCTCATCACCGTGCTGGAACCGACGATCTTCTTCTCTCGATGGGACGGTGGGAGCAATTTCGGGATCTTTCGCATGAACACAGACGGCACTGCGCTCACGCAGCTGACGATGGGCATAGACGCCTGGCCGGCTGTGGCTCCTAACGGCCGCCAGCTCGTGGCGTTCGCCCGCGACATGGACCCTGATCCTGCGGGTTTTCAGTTCGATATCTTCACGATGCTCCCCAACGGCACCCTGCAGACAAATCTTACCCCGCAAACCGCAAGCCAAGAGATCCAACCGACTTGGTCGCCTGACGCAACAAAGATCGCGTTTGCGACCAATCGCGATGGACACTTTGAAATCTATAAGATGAACGCCGACGGGACGAGTCCCGCTCGCGTCACCACCGTCACGCCCAAAGACGCCTTCGCCCCACGCTGGTCGCCGACCAATCCCAATCTCTTGATCTTCGTGACGAACAACGACACCGCCCCAAACGCCCTCGACATCTGGAAGATCAACGCCGACGGCACGGGGCTGACCAATCTCACCAACCGCCCCAACTATAACGATGGGGCCATCTCGCCGCTCTCCGGGTTTCCTTCTCCGCCCAGCTGGTCGCCCGACGGCACCAAGATCGCCTTCACTTCAGATCAGACGGGGAATTTAGACATCTTCGTGATGAACGCCGACGGCACGAATATCGTTAGCCTCAATACGTTCGCCTCGTCGAGCACAGCGAATCTATCAACGTCGAATGAGTTCGACCCCTTCTGGCTCCCCAACGGACAGGAGATCGCGTTCGTCTCCGATCGCGATGGGACGTATCAGATCTATAAAGTCAATCTCTCGACTGGGGCTGTGACCCAGCTGACCCCCGGCGGGATGAACCTCATGCCCGCCAGAACGAGCAGCACCACGAACGAAAGATAGACAACCCAATCTCCAAGCTGCACGTAGAGCGTCGCGCGGTCCTGCAAGAGGATCGTCTCTTGCAGGACTTGCGCTTCTTGGGAGCGCGTCGCGTGGAGCACTCTTCCCCAGGGATCAATCACCCCGGAGATGCCGCCGTTGGCGGCTTGCACAGTAAAACGCCCCGTTTCTACGGCGCGAAAGATCGCCTTGGCGAAGTGCTGATCAAGAGCTTTGGAACCTTTGAACCACGCGTCGTTCGTGATGATGAGAATCGCTTGGGCGCCGTTGCTGACAAATGCCCGGCTGATCTGCGCGAAGATGGACTCAAAGCAGATCGGGGTTGCTAGCTTCATCCCTTGAGGGAGGAGAAGCGAGCGAAATCCATCTCCCGGCGTGAGCGCCCCCAGCGGCAACGGCCCGATCAGATTTTCTAAGCCTAAGCGACGCAAGAGCCCAATCAGCGGGAAATATTCGGTGCTGAACGGCACCAGCTGGACTTTGTCGTAGAGATCAGAGACTGTTCCATCGGGCGCAATCAGGGCGGCCGTGTTAAAAAGCTTCCCGTCGCGGTAGTCAATCGTTCCCACGATGAGCGAGGCGCGGAGGCGTCGCGCTTGCTCCTGATAGGGCCGAAGAAGCTCTTCTTGGCGGAGCAGATACGCCGGCACGATGGATTCCGGAAGGAGCACAAGATCAACGCCCTCTGAAGAGAGTCGCTCTAATTGAGAGAGATAGAGCGTCTGTAGGGCTTGGAGCTGCCCCGGATCGCTGCGAGCTCGCTGCGGGACGTTCGAGTGCACGATCGCTACCCGCAGTGGCTGTCCTTCGGGGAGAGCGCGAGCGAGCTGATACGCCCCCCAGCTCCAGTCGAGCGCAATGAGCCCCATCGCGAATACACCGTAGAGCAGACGGCGCTCGCGCACCGCGCGATAGAGCAGAAGATTCACGAGCACAATGAGCATCGAGATTCCCCACGTCCCCGCCAGCGAAGCGACCTGAATGAGCGCAGGGTACTGAGCGAGCGCATCGCTCACAAATCCCCACGTGAACCCAAAGCGCGTCAGCGAGCGCAGATATTCTAAGAGAACCCACAGCGCCGGCACAGCTATCCACAGATATTTTCTATAGCCCTGCATAGCGACATACGCCGCGCCAAAGAGCCCCCACCACAGCGCCAACAGCCCCGCCAACCCCAGATGCCCAAAGATAATCAAAGCCCCGGCCCACTCGAAGAGCGTATACACCCAATACAAAAGCAGCGCGAAGAAGGCGAACCCGCACAGATACCCCAGGCCAAAGCCCTGACGCGGCGTGCTCCCCTCCAGAGCAAAAAAGAGCGGCACGACCGCCACGAAGATCAGCCCGCCCCACAGATACCCCGGCATACTGAACAGTATCAAGAGGGCTGAGAAAATCGCCAAGATCGCTCGAAACATTTCGCTATCGCAAGACCCCGTATTCGAATATTTGATAGTAAATCAAATAGCCTCCTGCGGCTATCAGCAGCAGCCCGTTGAGCCATTGGGTGGCTCGCTCCCAGTGGCGTATCTGGAAGAAGAGCAGGGCGGGCAGCGCCAGGGCGAAGAGGCTCAAAAAGATGCGGTTGGTCCCAGAAAATGCCGCGCCCCAGCTTGTGGAAAGCTGCGGCTGTGACCACATGAGCACCAAGACGATCACTACAGGGATGCTTGCCCCAATCACGGCTTGTCTGAGGGGCAAGCTTCGGTCAAGACTGCCCTTCGAGTACGCGATGCTCACCGAAAGCAAGAGCATCATCAGCGTCATGCCCAAGGCATACGCGATAAAGTTTAGCAAGCCGTTCAATGGGCCCACCGTGAATATTGGCCTGACGACGTAGATCATAAAGATCGGCAGGGTGCAGCCGCACGACGCGATCGCGTAGCTGATGCCGTATAGATAATAGAAGAGGAGGCCTTGGGAGCTCGAGCGCACCTGGAAAGAGAGGGGAAGCGCAAGCTCACGCCCTCCTAGCGTAAAGATCCCCAAGGCCATCAATCCCAGCCCCAACAGCATCGCTGCCCAAGGGAAATAAGCACCAAGCGCTGTGCCCACGAGGGAGACCGCGATCCCCAGCAGAAGAAAGACCGTGAAGAACCCTGCGCTCACCGCGCCCCCAAGCGCCAGGCCCTGCAGAGCACGCTCCCACCAGCGCTCGCGGCGAAGATGAGCTCGTCCCCCTAAGTAGTGAGATATATACGAAGGTAAGAGCGCAAATCCACAGGGGTTCAGAAACGCGACCATCCCCGCGCTCAAGGCTGACCCCATCAAGCTCCAATCGCCCTGCATAGCGCTTGTATCTTACCATCTTGCGCGGACCCCGTCCATCCCGTACAATCGCTCTACTTGAAGATGAGGGTGATTGACGGATGAATCCGATTCTTATCGAGATCCCTATGCCCTTTGGCTGGCCAAGCTTGCAGATACGCTATTACGGCTTAATGTACGTGATCGCGATTCTCGTGGGGATATATCTGACGCGCCGCGAGTGCGCCCGCAAGGGGCTGCCCCTCACGCTCGACGACATCTTAGATTTTGTGCTGATCACCGTGCCTGTGGCGATCATCGGAGCGCGACTCTACTATGTTGCCTTCCAATGGTCAAACTTCTACGTGCCCGGCGATCTGGGAAAGACGCTGCTCAATATCATCGCGATCTGGGAGGGCGGCTTAGCTATTCACGGGGGCATTCTCGCGGGGCTATTGATGCTCTGGGTCTACTCTCGATGGAAGAGAGTCTCGTTGTGGCAGTTTGCCGACGCCGTAGCCCCCAGCATGATCTTGGGCCAAGCCCTCGGACGATTTGGAAACTTTATGAACGGGGATGCGTACGGGGTGCCGCTGGGGCCAGAATGGCCCCCGTGGCTCGATTGGGTCGGAGTCGTCTACAAAGAGGGAACCCCCGGCTTCCAACAGTTCGGCCACATCCCCACCCACCCCACGATGCTCTATGAGATGTTCGGCGATCTTATCATCTTTGGGGTGCTGATGTGGCTGCGGAAGAAGGACTTCCAAGACGGATTTATCGCGTCGCTGTATATGGTGCTGTACGCGTTCTTGCGCTTCTGGATGGAGTTTTTGCGCGCAGACGCCCTCTGGCTCATCCCCGATGTGCTGCGAGCTGCCCAAGTGATCAGCGTCATTCTCTTTCTTGTCTTTGGGGCGTTCATTCTCGTGAAGAAGCTCTACGTGCGCAAGGCGATCGCCGCGCCGTCGGGCTCATAGCTGAAAGTCTTCCCCAAGATAGTACTTTCGCGCCAGAGGGTGAGAGGCGATCTCCTCAGGGCGACCGCTGAGCAGGAGCTTCCCCTCGTTGAGCAGATACGCGTAGTCCGTGACGCGCAGCGTCTCCCGCACGTTGTGATCAGTCACGACAACGCCGATCCCATCAGACGCTAACGCGCGCATGATCTTTTGGATCTCGGCGACGCTCAAGGGGTCTATCCCGGAGAACGGCTCGTCCAGCAAGAGGAACTTCGGGGAAGTCGCTAAAGCGCGCGCAATCTCCACACGGCGGCGCTCCCCGGCCGACAGCGTGTCTACCCGCTGATGCGCCAGATGGGCAATGCCGAGCTTCTCTAAAAGCTGCAGGGCTCTCATCTGACGCGCCCGCGGCTCCCGCTCCCACCGCTCCAAGACGAGCAACAGATTCTCGAGCGCGCTGAGCTTGCGGAAGACCGAGGGCTCTTGAGGCAGATAGTGAATGCCCGCTCGCGCGCGCGCATAGAAGGGCCACCGCCCAATGGGCCGCTCGTTTAAAAAGATCTCCCCGGACTCGTGAGCGATCAGCCCCGTGATAATATAGAACGTCGTGGTCTTGCCCGCGCCATTGGCTCCCAGCAACCCCACGACCTTGCCGCTCTCGATCTGCAGCGAGACGCCATCAACGACGCGACGCCCGCTGTAGCTCTTGACCACGCCTTCCGTACGTAGAATCATTTCTTCCGCAAGAGGAGCCGCGCATCGTGGAGGATCGTGGCTCGCCCCGTCTCTGAAGAGTATTCAAAGCCCCGTCCCGTCAGGATGAACTCCTCGCTCTCGATGCGCACCGCTGATGATGTCGTCAAGATCTTCTTCTCGTTGCTCCACAAGAGATTCTCCGTGCTCAGCGAGAAGTCGCGCCCACTGACAACAATCTCCCCTGGCAGCTCGATATCCCCAGTGCGATTGTGCAGCTTCGCCAGAGGAGCGCGGACCGTGAGCGCTTCCTGCCCTTCGCTGTCGAAGAAGTGCAGCGTGATCTCCTCAGCAATGCTCATATCTTCCCCGATGGACAGCGCGGACGCGGCAAGCTCCCAAAGCTTCTTCCCGTGCTCATCGTAGCGCACGATATGGGCGCGATCAGCTGAAAGTACAGAAGCGCGAGAGTCTCTCATCTCCGGCCACAGATGAGAGACCGACGACCAGAGCCAATAGAGCCCCCCGATGCTCCCAACGATCAGCCCCAGACCAAGGACTTGCGCCGCGCGAGACATGCTTGCACCAGGCCGAGAAAGAGCGGGCGCGGCTGCGTCGGCCGCGATTTGAACTCCGGGTGGAACTGCGACGCGATAAAGAACGGATGCCCCGGAAGTTCTAGGATCTCCATGCGCCGCCCATCGAGCGATTTCCCTGAGAATTTCAGCCCCGCTGCTTCTAGGTCTCTGATATAGCGCGGGTTGACCTCGTAGCGATGGCGATGGCGCTCGGAGATCTCCTCGGTGCCATAGAGCTTATACGCCAGCGTGCCGCGCTCGATGCGGACGGGCTGAGCCCCCAGGCGCATCGTCGCGCCCTTCTCTGTTAAGGACTTCTGCTCCGGCATCAGATCGATGACGGGGTGCTCGGTGGGGCCGAACTCCGCACTATTAGCCGTCTCCAAGCCGAGCACCGCGCGCGCAAACTCGATCACCGCTAACTGAAACCCATAGCAGATCCCCAGGAACGGGACGCCCTGGGTGCGCGCATAGCGGATCGCTCGGATCTTGCCCTCCGCCCCACGATGGCCAAACCCCACCGGCACGATGAGCCCATCCACGCCCTCCATCTGGGATTCGGAGAACTCTTCCGCTTCGATCCAGACGATCTCCACCCCAGCCCCCAGAGCCGCCCCCGCGTGCGTGAGCGCCTCGACGTAGCTGACGTAGCTGTCCCGCAACATCGTGTACTTGCCGACGATCGCGATCTTTATCCGCTCGTGAGGATGGAGCACGGCCTCGACAAAGCGCTGCCATTCGCTTAAGTCTTTGCGGGAGGCTTCCAGCTTGAGCCGCCGCAAGAGCAGATCGGAGAGGCCCTGCTCCTCAAAGAGCAGAGGCACCTGATAGATCGAGGGCACATCAGGGGCGCTGATGACAGCTTCAGGAGGCACATCGCAGAAGAGCGCGATCTTCTTGCGAATCCCTTCCGCCAGAGGAGCCGTGCTGCGCCCGATGATCACATCGGGTTGAATCCCAATGGCGCGCAATTCCTTCACCGAGTGCTGCGTGGGCTTGGTCTTCTGCTCCCCTACGACAGAGACCACGGGCACCAACGTCGTGTGCACGAAGACACAATGATCGTCGCCGAGCTCTTGGTGCATCTGGCGCAGGGCTTCCAAAAACGGCATGGATTCGATATCGCCCACCGTACCCCCAACTTCGACGATGACCACGTCGGCCTTGGTGCGCTCGGCCACGCGCTTGATGGACGATTTGATCTCATCAGTAATATGGGGGATGATCTGCACGGTCGCCCCCAGATAGTCCCCGCGCCGCTCCTTCTCGATCACGCTTCTGTAGATCTTGCCCGTGGTGATGTTGTGGTCTTTCGTTAAGTCAATATCTAAGAAGCGCTCGTAGCTGCCCAAGTCCATGTCCACTTCCGTGCCGTCGTCGAGCACGAAGACCTCTCCGTGCTGATAGGGGTTCATCGTGCCCGCGTCGCAATTGAGATAGGGATCGATCTTGATCGCCGTGACGGTCAGGCCGCGCGACTTGAGCAAGAGCCCTATGGATGAAGCCGTAATCCCCTTGCCCAACCCAGAGAGGACGCCCCCGGTCACAAAGATATACTTGCTCACACGCACCTCGCGCACCTCACCCATCCCCTCTCCGCAAGCGGAGAGGGCTAGGGTGAGGTCGCTTGATTATACTCAGCTTGGAGGGGGGCAAGCAAACCTGCGCGAGCCAGCGCTTTTGCTACAATAAAGCTATGACTGAGCAAGCCCTCTCAACGATTGTGCTTGCGGGTGGGCACTCCCATCGCCTGAGGCAGGACAAGGCTCTCCTGCCCTGGCGTGGCCGCACCCTCATCGAATATATCGTGTCGCAGCTCAAAGCGATCAGCGACGACGTGCTCGTCATCACGGGGCCACAAGTCCGCTATCGGGAGCTTGTGGACGTCCCCATCTTCGCTGATGCGATCAAGGGCGCTGGCCCTATGGGCGGACTGTACACGGGGCTCACCCACGCTCGCTATGACTATAGCTTCGTGGCCGCGTGCGACATGCCCCTGCTCAGCCGCGCCGTTATAGATTTACTCAGAGAAGAGCTGGACGGCTCAGCGTGGGCGATCGTGCCCAAGATAGCTGATTATCGCGTGCCCACCCTCGCGATCTATCACAAAAAGTCTCTCTCAGTTATCGAGCGGCTCCTTGCGCAGGGGCGCACCTCGCTGCAGGAGCTGCTCGATGCCATCCCCACAAAGATTATTTCAGAGCAGAAGCTGCGCCAGGTCGATCCCGCGCTCCGATCGTTTTTCAATCTCAACACTCCCGAAGATTGGGAAGAGCTTATCCGCTTGGAGTTGTCCGCTCCATAGCCCTCTGCTATCATCAGGTGGCGCTATGGCGAAAGCGAAGCTCACCCCGATGATGCAACAATATCTGCGCATTAAGGCGCAGTATCAAGACGTCATTCTTTTCTTTCAGCTTGGGGATTTTTATGAGACGTTCTTTGAGGACGCCGAGCTGACAGCGCGCGAGCTCGATATTGCGCTCACCAAGCGCGACGAGGCCCCTATGGCCGGCGTCCCCGTCAAGCGCGTCGCCTTCTACGTCAATCAATTATTAAAGAAGGGCTATAAAGTCGCGCTCTGTGAGCAACTCCAAGACCCCGAAGAAGCCAAAGGCCTCGTGGAACGCGATGTCGTGCGCATCATCACGCCGGGGACGATCCTCGAGGAAGAGCTGCTGGAGCGCGGGGTCAATAATTATCTTGTCGCCCTCTACCCCCAGGGCGATCGCTGCGGCCTGGCCTACGCGGATATCTCCACGGGGGAGTTCAGGGCTACTGAGCTAGAGCTCTCCGAAGTCACTCACGAATTGAACAGATTGCGCCCAGCAGAGCTCATCCTCCCCCAGGGCACAACGCTTGCTGAGGGCTATCACGCAGCGCGCAGCACCCTGGAGCCTTCGAGCTTCCAAACCGAAAAGCTTCTCGAGCACTTTGGGATCGTCTCGCTCGACGGTCTTGGGCTGCCAGAGTTAGCCGGGCGCAGCGCCGCAGGGCTCCTCAGCTATGTGAAGGAGACCCAGAAGGGAGCCCTGCAGCATCTTGGTCCTCCAAAGTTCTATCAGCTTTCCGCGCAGATGGGGCTCGATCCGTTCACCGTGCGCAATCTGGAGCTTGTCGAAGAGCTGCGCAGCTCCAGTACCCAAGCGACGCTCTTCCACGTGATCAATCAGACGGTCACGGCTATGGGCGAGAGGCTGTTGCGGCGCTGGCTTCTCGCGCCGTTGCTCGATCGGGCGGAGATCGAGCGGCGCTTGGACGCCGTCGAATTCTTCGTGGACCGCCCTCAAGAGCGCGGCGAGCTTCGCGAGCTTCTGGGGCGCATTTCGGATCTGGAGCGCCTTGCAGGGCGCTTGGGAGCGGGGCGCGCCACCCCACGGGATCTGCTCTCCCTGCGGCAATCGCTGGAGCACATAACCACGCTGACGGAGCTGATGCAGCGCTGGGAGGGCGCTCCCCCCAAGCTCACGGAGCTCTTGCAGGGTATACAGTCTTTAGCGCTCGACGAGCTGCGCGAGCTACTCCGCCGCGCCATCCGCGAAGACGCCCCACTTGAGCTCAAAGAGGGCAATATCATCCAAGAGGGCTTTTCGCCGGAGCTCGACGAACTGAAAGCGCAGGAGCGCATCTTCAAGAGAAAGATCCTCGAGCTGGAGGCGCGCGAGCGCGAGCGCACCGGCATCCAGACCCTCAAGGTCGGGTTCAATACCGTCTTTGGGTACTATATCGAGGTGAGCAAGGCCGCGGCCAAGCGTGTCCCCCCAGACTATCACCGCAAGCAGACGCTGGCCAACGCCGAGCGCTTCTTCACCCCGGAGCTCAAAGAGTACGAAGAGAAGATTCTCTCTGCCGAGGAGCGCGCCAAGCGTCTAGAGTACGAGCTCTTCTGCGAGATCCGCGAGAGGGCTTCGCAGAAGATCTCAGAGATTCAAGGGCTTGGGCGTATCGCCGCGGAGTTGGATGTGTTCGCAGGGCTTGCGGAGACGGCGCATCGCTTTCACTACACGCGCCCGCGCTTCACCGATCGCGCGGAGATCGTCATTCGCGATGGGCGTCACCCTATCGTCGAGCGCCTCTTGCCCGCGGGAGAGTTCGTCCCCAACGACCTCCAGATGAGCCCAGAAGACTTTCTCATCGTGCTGACCGGCCCCAATATGAGCGGCAAGAGCGTCTATATCAGACAGATCGCGCTGATCAGTCTTCTCGCTCAGATGGGCTCGTTCGTGCCGGCAAAGTCTGCCACGCTCCCCATCATTGATAAGATCTTCGCGCGCGTGGGAGCGAGCGATATGCTCGCCTCCGGCTATAGCACGTTCATGGTGGAGATGCTCGAGACGGCTCATATTCTCAATAACGCCACGGAGCGCAGCTTAATTATCTTAGACGAGATGGGCCGGGGCACGAGCACCTTCGACGGGGTGAGCATCGCTTGGGCGGTCGCGGAGCACTTAGCTACAAAAGTCAGAGCCAAGACGCTCTTTGCCACGCACTATCATGAGCTGACGAAGTTGGCCGAGCGCGTCCGGGGCGTCAAAAACTATCACGTCCAGGTGAAAGAATACGCAAACCAAGTGATCTTTCTCCACAAGGTAGCTCCTGGGGCGACCGAGGGCAGCTACGGGGTCCATGTGGCGCGCATGGCCGGGCTCCCCGAAGAAGTGACGCGCAAGGCCGATGAGATCCTGCAGAAGATCTTGCAGAACAACCCCCTCGATGCTATGGGGGAGCTGCGCACGAGAGATCCCAAGTTCATCAAACAGCTTGCGATCTTCCGCGCCGAGGAGCACCCGGTCATCCACGAGCTCAAAAAGCTCGATGTCAATACGCTGACGCCCCTTCAAGCTTTAGAGATCTTAGCGCAGCTCAAGCGGCGCGTTGACTCGTGAGCAGGCACTGGGCAAGCTGAAGATCGAATGGAGTTGTGACTTTGATATTGCTCGCTTCGCCAGGGACGATCGCTGGGCGCACCCCGCTCATTGCGAAGACGCAGCCGGCTTCGTCGGTGAAATAGCGTCCGAGCGCGCACGCGCGCTCCAGAGCTTCTAATAAGAGCGCGCGTCGGAAGCCCTGAGGCGTCTGGGCGCAGAAGAGCTGAGAGCGGTCTTCATCAGAGATAATTTGATTGTCTCGAATGCGCTTGACGCTGTCGGTGATGGGGATGACGGGCACGGCCGCGCCGTGCTCTCTCATAGCGCTGATGACGCGCTCGACGAGCGAACGCGACGCGCACGGGCGCGAGGCATCGTGCACCAAGACGTACTCACCAGAAGCCGCTCTTACTCCCGCGAGCACCGAATCTTGGCGGTGCGGCCCACCGTGCACCCGCCGCACGGGTCTCTCTATCAGCGACTGAAAGAGCTGTTCGTCGTCGGGATGGATCACTACGATGCTCTCGGAGCAGAGCCTCTCGAAGAGCTCTAAAGAGTATACTATCAAGGGCTTGCCGTGGACGGACACATATGCTTTAGGCAGGGCCGCGCCCAGGCGGCTCCCTCGCCCCGCCGCCACGATGATCGCGCTGATCGTCGCTACTGCTGCTCCCATTTGATGGGCTCGACCTTGGGGCGCACAAAGAGCATCTTGCCGGCCTCGGTCTGCAGGCTCGAATTGACAATAGCTTTGATCTTCTTGCCGATGAACCGCCGCCCGTTTTCCACGACGACCATCGTGCCGTCGTCGAGGTACCCCACACCTTGGTTGATCTCCTCGCCCCGGTCGATCACTTCCACTTCGATCTCTTCGCCGGGGATAAATCTAGGCTTGACGGCGTTGGCTAACTCATTGATATTGAGCACAGGCACGCCCTCGACCTTAGCGACTTTATTGAGATTGTAGTCGGTGGTGATGATCTTGGCGTTGAGCTCCTTGGCGAGCTGGATGAGCTTGCGGTCCACATCGGGGATGGTGGGGTAATCTTTGTTGAGCACTTCGAGCTGGACTTCCGGGCTGCGTCGCAGCTCCCCTAAGATATCTAAGCCCCGGCGCCCCTTGCGCCGCCGCAGGTTATCTTGAGAGTCAGCAATAGTCTGCAACTCGCTGAGCACAAACTCCGCGATGACGATCTTTCCCTCGATGAACCCCGTCTTGGCAAGATCTCCGATGCGTCCGTCAATGATCGCGCTGGTGTCCACGAGCTTCACGGGGGTGGGAGGGGGGCTGGGTTCAGGCTCCCTCCAAGGGAGCGTCATGCGCTGGCCCACGACAAAGCCTCCGATCGTCAAAGCGAGCACGATCATCCCTTGGAAGGCACGCACCAACGGGTTCTGAGGGAAGAGCAGGGCCAAGCCCCAGGCGATGGCAAAGCTCAAGAGGGCTCCCACAAGCCCGATGAGCGCCCCTTGCACGAGGCGGCGTGGCCCGCCCTCTTGAGATAACTCCCTCTGCAGCAACCCCATGAGATTCGTGATAAAGAGGGCTGCGGCGAGCCCGCTCAGCGCTCCCACTAACACTTGGGCTTCCCAGGCGTGCAGCCCGCCCAGCGGCGGCACCCACCCCTCAAGAACGCTGATGAGAACCCCTAAGATTATGAGTATGGCGTAGAGAAAGACCTTGAACATTCTTCCCTCGACACGCTCTCTATTGTAGCACAAGCGCTTGACTTCTGCACGATCTTTCGGATATTTTTTAGGACGATGAAACCCACAATGACCGTCAGTGAGGCCCTGCGCTGGGCGACAGGGCAGCTTGCCCAAAGCTCCAGAGAATCAGCGCGCCTGGAAGCGGAGCTCATCGTCGCCCACGTCTTACAGAAGGCGCGCCATGAGCTCTATCTGCAGCCATCCCATACGCTCTCGCACGACGAGCAGATCCAACTGTATGAGCTTATCGAGCGGCGCGGCCGCGGCGAGCCCTTGCAATATCTCTTAGAGTATACGGAATTTTACGGGTGTCTCTTGCGGGTCACCCCAGCGGTGCTCATCCCGCGCCCAGAGACCGAAGAGTTAGTCGAATTTGTGCTTCAGAGCACGCCCCATCCCCCCAAGGATGTGCTCGACTTGGGCACGGGCTCAGGAGCGATTGCGATCGCGTTAGCGCGCGCCTGGCCCGAAAGCTCTCTCGTCGCCACTGACATCTCGCAAGAAGCTTTGGCGCTGGCGCGCGAGAATGCCCTGCGCAATGGGGTAGCCGAGCGCATTCGATTCGTTCAGTCAGATTGGTTCTCTCAGATCTCTGGGAGATTCGATCTGATCGTATCTAATCCCCCTTACGTGCGGACGGGGTACTTCGCCCATGCCCCGCGCGAGCTGCTCTATGAGCCTCGTGTTGCTCTCGACGGCGGCCCCCAGGGTCTAGACGCGCTGCGCCGAATCATCCACGAGAGCCCAAGGTATCTGCGCCCTGGTGGCTCTCTGTATCTAGAGATCGGCTCCGATCAGGGGCAGGCGGTGCGAGAGCTCTCCGCTCAGACGGGGGCGTTTGTGAGCGTTGAGATTCGCAGAGATCTCTCTGGCCAGGAGCGATTCGCCAGGCTTCGCCTGGACCGTTCGCCGTGCCGCCTGCGGCGGCACGACCAGGCTTCGCCTGGACCGTACATCTTGCCGCCTTCGGCGGCAAGGCGTACAGTCCAGACGAAGTCTGGTTGATGAGATATGTCTCTCTTGGTGCAAGTATCTGAGTTGCAGTTTGTGACCCCTGAAGGGAAGAGAATCTTGGAGGACGTGACCCTGCGGGTGGACCACGGAGAATTAGTCTTTCTTGTGGGGCCGCCGTCGTCGGGCAAGAGCCTCATCTTGAAGTTGCTTTCCCATGAGCTGCGCCCGCAGCGCGGCCAGATCCTCGTTGACGATCGCAACGTGACTCGGCTCCACGAGAACAAACTGCCAGCGTTCCGAAGGCGCCTGGGGATCGTCCCCCAAGAGCTGACTTTGCCGCGGCGCACCGTGAGGGATGCGCTCGCATTTAAGTTGGGGAGTTTGGGCTTCTCTGCTGAAGACAGGGCGGCTCTCATTGAAGAGATCTTGGAGACGGTAAAGCTGCGCGCTGTCGCCGATACGCTCGTCACGGAGCTCGATCCCCCGCAGCAGAAGCTCTTCGCCATAGCCTTGGCGGCGTGCCACAACCCCGTGCTGTTGCTTGTGGATGAGCCGTTTGGGGGACTAGAATACAAAGATGCTCAACGAGTGCTGGAGGGGATTGCGGCGGTGCATGAACGCAAGCGCGTGGCCATGCTCATCGCCACGAGAGAGAGGGGACTAGCGGTGCGCAGCGGTGCGCGGGTTGTGTATCTATGGGCAGGGCGGACATATACGTCACCGCCGGAGAAGGAGCTATGAAGTTTCTCTTGTCCGAACTGCTGCGAACGATCGTGAGGAGCTGGCGGCTTGTGGGGTGGGTCTTGGGAGGGGCAGTGATCGCGGCGCTCGCGTTTGTGATCTTTCTCATACTCTGGGTTGCGCGTGGGGAGTGGGGGGAGAACCGCCTGATCGTGCTCTTTGAGCCGGGGGTGTCGGGAGAGCAGATTCGCCAAGTCTATCGCCAGGTGCGCGAGTGGGAAGCGATCTCCGAAGTCTTGTATATCACGAGGGATGATCCGCGTCTTGCGCAGGATGGGGTAGATCCGGAGCGCGCCCCTGCGGGATATTTGCGAGTCACAGTGCGTCACGCTGCGCAAGCTGCTGAGGCGCAAGCGGCGCTGCGCGACCTTCCGGGGGTAGCAGCGGTGCAGAGCTATCAGAAGGGAGCACTCCGAACGCTCATAGCTTCCGACAGCGGGGTGCGCACCGCTGTGACCCTCTTGCAGATTGGGGCTCTGGCTCTCTCTACGGTAGCGCTTTTCGTGGTGCTACGGGTGCTAGCGGGCGCGTGGCGGGGCGAACTCGAGATTTTGTATCTTTCGGGGGTTGCGCCGCGGGCAGTCCGAGGGGCGTTCTTCAGTTTTGCCGTGCTGAGCTCTCTCGTAGTGGGGGTTCTTGCGCTGTGTGTCATCATCGGGGTGAGGGATCTCAGCTTTGTACATCAGTGGGTGCCGGAGCTCTCGCAGCCGGGGAGCTTCGGATATGTGAGCGTGATGGGGCTTGGGGTAGCCGCGCTTGTGGGGATGGGAGCTGGGGCTTTTGGCGCTTGGATAGTAGGGAAGAGATTGTAGCTTTGGAAATATCGAAGAGACAAGGAGGCCTAAACATGAGTCCAAAAATTCTCGCCATCGGTGTTTTGGTCGTGTTGATGTTGGTCAGCGTGAGCGGCTTGCTTGTGCCTCAGGTGACCGAGCAGCGTCAGTCGTACTTTATCTTGCCGAAAGATACGGACAGCGAGATCACAACTAATCTAGAACCGCACTACGTCGCCCTGAATAAGTCTGTGCCCGCGAGAAATCAACTCTTTCTCTTCTTCCCTGGGACTGGGGGAAAACCCCATATGTACCAACAGATTATCAACACTGCTGCGTACCTTGGCTTTCACGCCATCGCGCTGAATTACCCCAACGACCGAGCGGTGAATGGGCCTACGCTCTGCGGCGGCACAAATACAGACCTAGATTGCTACGCCAAGGTGCGCCTGGAGATTAAAGACGGCACCGATCGCACGCCCTTGGTCACTATCACCCGTGCCAACTCTATTGAGAATCGTTTGATAAAGCTCTTGCTCTATCTCCACGCGCGATTTCCCAACGACGGCTGGGGCCAGTATCTCGAAGATGATCTCTCCATTAGATGGTCATCTATAGTTGTCAGTGGGCATTCGCAGGGAGGCGGCCACGCTGGGATTATTGGGCGGTACCATCTTGTGGCGCGTGTGGTGATGTTCGCAGCGATGGACTACAACGCGCGCGCAGGGCGGCCAGCCAACTGGATCGCCCTGCCAAGCTCCACGCCCAACGCGACCCCACCTGAGCGATTCTACGGCTTCTCCCACCAGCGCGACCAAGGGGTGAACTTCGCTATTCTCTCCACGCAAATCTGGCCGGCCTACGGCATGGATGCGTTCGGCCCAGTGGTGAACGTAGATGATACCGCGCCGCCGTATCATAACTCCCATATGCTGACGTCCAATCTGGAGGCGCCCGCCCGCAACTACCACAACTGCATTGCTGTGGACCAATACTTGACGCTGCTCCCCGATGGCACACCGGTCTACAAGCCCGTCTGGGAATATCTTCTATGGCGCGCTGACACGCCGCTTGTGAAGCAAATCTGGTCTGGAAGTCAGTTCTGTCCGCCGGATGAGAACGTCGTCGCCACGGAGAAGGGCTGCGTGCGCGGAGAGTCTTTGGGCGCCGTAAAAATCTTTCGCGGGATTCCCTATGCGGCTCCGCCGGTAGGAAATCTGCGCTGGAAGGCCCCGCAAGAGCATCCGTCGTGGGACGGCGTGCGCGATGCGACACAGTTTGGGAAGTCATGCCCGCAGCTCCCTGGCACGATCTTTCGTTATCAACTAGAAACGGACGAAGACTGCCTTTCGCTCAACATCTGGACGCCCAAGATTGATCCGAACGCAAAGCTTCCTGTGATGGTCTGGATTCACGGCGGCGGTCTTGTGCAGGGAAGCAGCTCCCAGAAAGTGAACGATCGCGTGACGTATGACGGGCGCGTCTTCGCCGAGAGATTCGGGGTCGTCGTGGTGACGATCAATTATAGTCTGGCTCAATTGGGCTTTCTCGCCCACCCAGCATTGAGCGCCGAAGATATCGAGCACAACGTCTCTGGGAATTATGGGCTGCTCGATCAGATCTTCGCGCTGCGCTGGGTGCAGAAAAACATTCAGAACTTTGGAGGCGACCCGCAGAACGTCACGATCTTCGGCGAATCTGGTGGGGGCAAGAGTGTCTGCGCGCTCTTGGCTTCGCCCTTAGCTGCTGGGCTCTTTCAGCGGGCGATCATCCAGAGCGGCGGCTGCCCGTCGAATTTACGGAAGCTGCGAGGCTCTTCTGGGCGCGAGAGTGCCGAAGCCCAGGGGGAACGCTTCGCTCGTGCTATTGGCTGCGCCGATGCGCCCGATGTCTTGGCATGTCTGCGTTCCAAGAGCGTGCAAGAGATTTTGCAGACCCTTCCTGGCGAAGCGAGCATTCTCAGCACGGCCGAGAAATGGGATTTCACGGTTGACGGCTACGCGCTGCTCCAATCTCCCGGACGTGCCCTCGAAGCCGGGAATTTTAATGTCGTCCCGGTGATCGCAGGCACGACAGGCAATGAAGCTTCGATCTTCACCGTGTCGTTGGGCATTCAGACCGTTGAGCAATACGAAGCCTATGTGCGCAGCATCTTTCGTGGGCTGGCCGACCAAGTGTTGGCGCTCTATCCCGCGTCGGCCTATCCCAGCCCGAAAGCGGCCCTCGACGCCCTGATCTCCGACGTTTCGTTCGTCTGCCCGACGCGCCGGTTCGTGCGCGACATCTCCAAGTCTCAGCAGAAGACTTTTCTCTATCACTTCACGTATGTGACGCGCGCAGGGGCGCAGTTGGGGCTTGGAGCCTTTCACGGCTCGGAGATCCCGTTTGTCTTTGGGAATTTGACTAACCCAACTCCACAGGAGCGGGCGCTCTCTGATGCTATGATGCGCTATTGGGTAAACTTCGCAAAGACGGGCGACCCCAACGATTGGGCGCTCCCAGCGTGGCCAGCCTACACTCTTGCAGGAGATCCGCATCTGCAACTTGATGTCCCCATCAAAGCTGACCGAGAGCTGCGCAAGAGATATTGCGACTTCTTCGATCAGTTGCAAGCCCCGTAAGTCTTGGGCACAATAGCCCCAAGATCTTTGAGGGAGGAATGCTTTATGATGTGGCCCTCGCTTCACCGGATTATGCTCATGGGAAGTGCGCTAGTGGCCCTTCTGCCCACAGCGTGTGCTCTCTCTGCCGGCCAGCCGTCGCAGCCCGCTGATCCCTGCAGCGCGCGGTTTCCGACAACTGTGCCGCAGGTCGAGTTACAGAAATTTGCAGACGGCTTCACGCGGCCCGTCTATCTCACGCACGCCGGCGACGGCTCCGGGCGTCTGTTTGTCGTCGAGCAAGCGGGCGTCATCAAAATCGTTCGTGACGGCAAGATTTCTGCTACCCCGTTCTTGGATATTCGCGACCGGGTCGAGTCCGGCGGGGAGAAGGGCTTGCTCAGCGTGGCGTTCCATCCCAAATACAAAGAGAACGGGCGCTTCTTCGTCAACTACACCGGTCGCAGAGATGGGGTACTGAAAACGATCATCGCAGAGTACCGAGTCTCCCAGACAAACCCTGATGTCGCTGACCGCACCGAGAGAGTCATTTTGGAGATCGAGCAGCCCTTTGCCAATCACAACGGGGGATTAAATAAATTCGGCCCCGACGGCCTTCTCTATATCGGGATGGGCGACGGCGGCGCCGCGGGCGACCCGTTCAATTTCGCCCAGAACTTAGAATCGCTCTTGGGGAAGTTCTTGCGCATTGATATCGAGAAAGAGCCGTATGCGATCCCGCAAGACAATCCCTTCGTAGGGCGGGCCGACGCCCAAGGCGAGATTTGGGCCTATGGGCTGAGAAACCCGTGGCGATTCTCGTTCGATCGCTGCACGGGACGGCTCTTCGCTGGCGATGTCGGGCAGGACCGCATCGAAGAGATAGATCTCATCGAGAAGGGCAAAAATTATGGGTGGCGCATCATGGAGGGCTCGCAGTGCTTCGATCCCCCAAGTCTGTGTAACACGCAAGGGCTTGAGCTGCCCATCGCCGAGTACGATCACTCTCTGGGGTGCTCGGTGACTGGAGGCTACGTCTATCGGGGAACACAGTTCCCAACTCTCATCGGGCACTATCTCTTTGGGGACTACTGTAGCGGGCGGATCTGGTCGTTAACAGAAGACCCTCAAGGGCGCTGGACGATGCGCCAGCTGATAGACTCTCCCTTCAGCATCAGCTCATTCGGCGAAGACGAGCAGGGCGAGCTCTACGTCATACACTACGGCGGCGCGATCTATCGCGTGACGGCGAAGGGTACCGGCGGATGACTCCACTTTGGAGACGAGCAAGCTCTTGCTCTTCGGCTGCTCGAACAAGTGGGCTTAGGGGATCGGCTGCATCACAAGCCTTCGGAGCTCTCCGGGGGAGAGTGCCAGCGGGTGGCCATCGCCCGCGCACTCGCCAACAATCCCCAGATTCTCTTGGCCGACGAGCCCACGGGCAACCTCGACGAATATATTGAATTGATGGACGATTGGTACGCAAGCGCGACCGTGGCACTCGAGGGCAAGCTCTACAAGCGCAAGGGCGCTAACGATATTGACCTTCGGGCGCGCGACTATCTCATAGACATCGCTCTCAAAGACCCCGTCTCAAGCTATGAGCAGACCAGCTACGACGCCGTGGTCTCTCTGGAGGGCAGATCTGGGGGCGATTTGACGATCGTGGGCGATCTCTACTTTCGCCAGGGCGAGGCCCTGCCGGCGCTGCTGACGAGCAAGGTCAACCTCGACATTGGGCTGAGCAAGAATCTTGCGTTCTTTTCCGGGATAGCGCTCGACCTGATCGGCGGGTTAAAACAGCTTATCTTGGGGATCGAGATCTGGTTCTCTGCGTCCTAGCTTTCCCCCAATCTCGACCTGGTCTTCATAAGATCTCCACAATTACTTGTCATACTAAGGGTGCCACCCAGCTAGAGAGCTTGGGTGAGTATCGTAGAAAGGAGTGAGCTTCTATGAAAAAGCTCTATCTGAGCATCGGCGCGCTGGTTGTCGCGATTGCGCTGTTGGCGGGCGTGGCGTTCTACTACGCCTCGGCCCAAAACCCGACGACTACCGAGCAGCCTCGACCTCCGTCTATCACGGGGAGCGTCAAGGCTCCAAGCCGGGCGGCGGTCTTGGCCGGGCTGGCCAAGATCGATCTTCTCAAGGCGATCGAGATCGCCAAGGGCCAACAGAGCGGGACGGTGATCGCTGCCCATCTGGGCGAGCGCAACAGCTACGTCGTCTACAACGTCGTCATCTTGACGGCTGACGGCAGCTCCGTGCTCGTCGTCATCGATGCGGGCAACGGCAACGTCTTGGCCGTGACTAAGCTCCCCGATGGGGGCTTCGGACACTTTGGGCACTTTGGGTTTGGCCCCGGAAAGCGAGGTCGGTTCTAAATCTACCCTCAACCTCACCCTAGCCCTCTCCGTTTACGGAGAGGGAAGAATGGATGAGGTCCCATCCTTCCCTCGGAGCGTTGGGGAGCCTGCTCTGTCGCAGGTTCCCCGACCTCCTCGCGAGTGAGTATAATAACACTGTGCATGCATCTATCCTGGTCGTCGAGGACGAGGAGAAGCTCGCGCAGGCGATCGCGCTCTACCTGCGCAACGCGGGGTTCTCCGTCGAGATCGCGCTCGATGGCCAAGCAGCCCTGGAAGCGTTCGCGCGCCATCAGCCCGATCTCATCGTGCTCGATCTCATGCTCCCAAAGATTGACGGCTGGACAGTCTGCCACAAAATTCGCCAAAGCTCTGATGTGCCCATCATCATGCTCACGGCGCGCGTGGGCGAGCCCGCGCGCGTCCAGGGATTAGAGTTGGGCGCCGATGACTACCTGGAGAAGCCCTTCAGTCTTAGAGAGCTTGTCGCTCGCATCCACGCGGTATTGCGCCGCGCTGGGAAGAAACACCAACCCGTGATCCACGCTGGAGACCTCCGCATCGATCTGGAGCAGCACGAGGTCTTCGTCCGAGAGAGGAGAGTCGAGCTGACCGCAAGCGAGTTTGCGCTGCTGGCGTTCCTGGCCCAGCACCCAAATCGCGTCTTCACAAGAATTCAATTGCTCGATGCTATCCGCGGCTCAACATGTGAAACCTCGGAGCGCGTTATAGATTCTCACATCAAGAATCTGCGCAAGAAGATCGAGCGCAACCCCCAAGAGCCCGAGTATATCCAAACGGTCTACGGGATCGGCTATCGCTTTCGTGACGCGAAACTATGAAAACCCTGTGGCAGCGCATCCCCTTTGCGTATCAGCTGATCGGCGCATTCGCCATCGCGACGATCTGCGCGATCGTGATTGTCTATGCATTCGCGGATTGGTCCATCCAAGAGCGCTTTAGGACATATCGGGCGCGCGCGGCGACCCTGCAGGCCCGCCCGCTCCAGCGCTTCCTGACGAGCTATTACTATCACTTCGGGAGCTGGGAGGGCTTGAGCGAACTGCTCAACCCTCAACTCCAAGAGCTGCCCCCGCTCGAACAACCGTTAGTGATAGCGGATGCGACAGGGCTGGTCTTCATCAGCAGCGACCCCAGGCTCTTGGGGCGCAGGCTCTCCGAGCGCGAGCTCTCTGCGGGCGTGCCCATTCGCGTCCGAGGCGAGCGCGTCGGGACGCTCATCATGGCCATTCCCGCGGGGACGTTCAATCCCCTGGAGCAAGCGTTCTCTCAGTCGGTGCGCGACTCTATTCTGCTTGCGGGCGCCATAGCGCTGATCATCGCGCTAGGGTTGGGAATACTCTTCGTGCGGCGCTTGGCACGCCCTTTAGAAGAGCTGCGCGTCGCTGCCGAACAGATCTCCCAGGGAAGATCTCCGCCGCGCGTGCACATCACCAGCAATGATGAGCTAGGCCGTCTGGGCCAGACGTTCAATCAGATGGCCGAGAGCCTCCAACGCTCTGAAGCACTGCGCCGTCAACTGATCTTAGATATTGCTCATGAGCTGCGCAACCCGCTGATGGTCCAGCAAAGTCACTTAGAATTGCTCTTAGACAACGTTGTGCCGCCGACCCCAGAGCAGCTCCAGACGATCTATGAGCAGAATCTTCTCTTGGGACGTCTGGTGCGCGATTTGCAGCTTCTAGCATTAGCCGATGCTGGGGAGCTCCAAATCGTGCGCGTTCCAACCCAGTTCCGCGAGATTTTGCAGAGAGTCATCGCGCACATTCACCCCACTTTAGAAGAGAAGCAGATCGCTCTTGAGGCTCAGATCGCTGACGATCTGCCGACGGTAGCTGTGGACCCGCAGCGCATCGAGCAAGTGTTATTGAATCTCTTAGACAATGCGTGTCGGTATACGCCGCCAGGGGGGAAGATCGTGCTGTCGGCATATAGAGAAGACGGCGCCGTTCACGTGAGCGTGCGCGATGGTGGGCCGGGGATCGCTCCTGAAGATCTGCCCCATATCTTTGAGCGATTCTATCGTGGGGACAAGTCCCGTGCGCGGTCGAGTGGGGGCACGGGGCTGGGGCTCTCGATTGCGAAAGCATTAATTGAAGCGCACGGGGGCAAGATTTGGGCGGAGAATGCCCCCCAAGGCGGGGCGTGCTTCCATTTCACGGTGCCGCCATAAAAGCAGTTGTCACAACTTATCTTGTCCTTTACAATGACTTGGATATGGAACACACGCAATGGGCAGTGTATTATGCGACAGCTCTCAAGCGACGCCAGCAAGCGCGTCATCGCCTTGAGCAGCGACGGAACCGAGCTTGGCAGCTAGCCCATCGGGCTGCACGCTTGCTCAAGGAGCGTTTTGGTGCTACCCGCGTGGTCTTATTCGGGTCGCTTGCTCGCTATGAGGGATTCTCCCTCTGGTCTGATGTGGACCTTGCAGCCTGGGGTCTCCGCCCTGATAGAACTTTCCGAGCGGTTCTTGCGTTGATGGAGCTAGACCCTGAGATTGAGATCAACCTTGTAGACATGGCAGCTTGCCGTCCCGAGCTGAGGGCCGTGATTGAGCAAGAGGGGCTAGAACTGTGAGCGAACAATATCGGGTCCTTGCAGGGCGCATCCACCGGGAGCTTGAGGAACTGGGCCGAGTTGTCACTCGCGCTGAACGCGCTTTGGAAGCTGCCCGGCAACGCCCTGAAGATCAAGACCTCTATCTAGACTCAGCCCCCAGGTTCGCCCAGCAGTCCTCTCAGCCCAGACTGTGCAGGATCTCGAAGAGTACTTGGGATTCCGCCACGTGGTCCGTCACATCTATGCGTTTGAGTTTGATTTCGAGAGGGTGGAGCGGCTTGTCCGTCACCTTCGACCATTGTTTGAGCGCGTGAGCACTGAACTGGAAGCATTTGCCAATCTTCTAGAGCGTCTCAGCTAATAGACCGTTGGAAGATTGTTGCAGGGGCTCAGCATCCAGCTGCTTTCTTGAGCCAGCGCCACACCTCCCCCTGGTACCGATCTCTTGGCGCAGGGACCTCTCAAACTTGACAGGGCTTCTCCTGCACGCTATAGTGCTTTATTAATTGTGGTAGGAGGGCCTATGCGCGCTCGCACAAGATCAGTTGTCGTTGGCATCAGTGTAGCAGTAGTGCTCGTTCTCTCAGGGATAGTCGTCAGTCAACCGCCGCCACCGCCGACATACTACGGCCAAGTTGCTGCGATCTTGGAGCAGCACTGCACCGGCTGCCACACTGCCGGGGGCATCGCGCCCTTCTCGCTGGAAGACCCTGAAATTGCTGTGCGCATGGCCCCTGCTATCAAATACGTGGTCGAACGCGGGATCATGCCCCCTTGGCCTCCGGGTCCGGATTCGCCACCCATGATCGGCGAGCGCAAGCTCTCTCCCCAAGAGAAAGAGATTCTCATCACCTGGGCTGAAGCCGGTGCCCCGTTGGGAGACCCACAAGATCGCCCACCTCGCACCGCTCAGCCTCGCTTGCCAGACCCTCCACCACACAGACTCTTGACGCTCACTCCGCCGTACCAACCCAACTTGGCTCGCTCCGATGACTATCGCTGCTTCTTGCTCGATCCTCAGATCGAACGCGATACGTTCGTCACCGGGTATCGCGTCTTCCCTGGGCAGAAGAAGTTGGTCCATCACGTCATTCTCTTTGTGATCGGTCCGCAAAATCTCAGAGAGGCGGAGGCCAAAGACCAGAGCGAGCCAGGGGCTGGCTGGACGTGCTATGGGGGCCCCGGCGTGGGCTCAATGAGCGCCAACGTCTTAGGAGATAGCTTGGGCTTTTGGGTCCCTGGTACTACCGGGACGGACTTCCCCGCAGGCATCGGCAAGCTCCTCAAGGCCGGATCGCGCATTATTATGCAGGTGCACTACAACACCCGCCAAGCTACCCCAGAAGACGCCGACGCTACCCAGGTGGCGCTCTATCTCTCTTCAGAGAAGCTGACGCCCTTGGAAGGTATGACGCTCTTTGCTCCCGTAGAAGTGCGATGTCCTGGGCCGTATCCCGATGATCCCAATGATCCGTGCCATCGCGACTATGCGCTCGCTCGCACGGAGCTGGCTTTTGTGGCCAACGGCATCCATGCGCTCTGCAGGACGCAGGTCGAAGATTTTCTCAAGCGAGATGTCGGCGACGGCAGCGCCCAAGAGATGCACTGCGACCGTCCGCTGCGCCAGGACGTGCTGGCGCTGGGGATCACAGGGCACATGCACCTCCGGGGAAAATCCATCAAGATCGAGGTCAACCCTGGGACGCCCCGCGCGCGCACGCTGCTGAGCATTCCCCGATGGGATTTTAACTGGCAAGGGCAGTATTGGTTCCAAGAGCCCATAGCCCTTAGGGCAGGCGAGATAATTCGCATCTCATGCGTCTATGATAACAGCCGAACGATCATCGGGCCGGATCGCCAGCCCCTGCCCCCGCGCTATATGACGTGGGGTGAGGGCACGACTGATGAGATGTGTCTTGGTGGAATCGCTTTCGTGCGCCCTTAGCCTTCCCTAACGCAAGAGCACAAGCTTCTTAATGTGAGTAATAGCTACCGAGCCATCAACTCCTGTGTAGGTGACGACATAGAAGTAGACGCCGTTGGCCAGGGGTCTTCCCTGAGCATCGAGTGCTTCAAGTCGCAGGTGGCTGCTTTTCGACGAAGCTTCGGCGACTTTGCGTCCGCGCAGGTCGTAGAGCACGACGCTGACGCCGGCGATCCCGCTGCCCATAGCTTGAAACTCCAGAGTGTTCTTCGCTTGCCGTACCTCAAGCCCCGTAATAGTGAGAGAGCTCGTAGGCAACACGCTGTTTACCTGCAAGGGTATATCTATCAGACGTTCATCGGGATCGTCGCTGACGATGCGCAGCGTTGCTGTGATGACTCCGACTTGATTGCTTCGTGGTGTTGCTTGCACTTCAAATTGAATGCTCTGACCGGGCGTGAGCGTGCAGGAGAATCGTGGGCAGCCGGAAGGTGCATTCAGCAGACTAAAGACCCCGCCGGGGTTTGGTCTGATGGTCACTTGGATCAACTTGAGAGGTGCTGCTCCGGCGTTAGTGATCGTGATTCTCTGAGGAGTTGACGGCGTCCCTTGAGGCTGACTGCCGAAATCTATGCGCAGCGGGTTTACCTCAATATCGGGTATGGCCCTGCCACAGACTAGCGTAATTGTTTTTGTTGGCTCGTCTGTATCGTTGATGCCGCTTATGGTGAGCGTGCCTACTGCGCCGCCTTGAGCGCGCAGTTGGCAGCGTACCGTGACGGAGCGCGTCTCACCAGGTCTGAGACTGAAGCTCCCACCGCCGCTGACGATCGAGAAGGGCGAGGACGGGGCATTGACTGTGCCTGTGAGAGGTCTTTCGCCGTGATTGCGAATCTCAAAGGAACGATCGGATGTTTGGTTGACCACAACGGTGCCAAAGTCTAGAGTTAGATGGGGTCCTGGGCCTGGCCCCGTGTCGCTCGTTGATTCCTGTACAAGGGTGATCTCTGGGCCGATCCCCGTGCAGATGAGCATAACAGTCCTATTCGGTTCAGCTGGGTTATTGATACCGCTGATTTCGAGGGTAGCCCTGAAGGTTCCTCGGTTTGGTGGAGTGCAGCGCACTGTGATGGTGTGAATCCTTCCAGGAGCGATGTCAAAAGCGCCTTCACCGCGAGACAGCGCAAACGGCGCTGGCAAGGTGCTGACTGTGCCTCTGAGGTTCTCTGTCCCACCATTGCGAATAACGACCTCTCTTTCGACAGTTCTGTTAACTTCGACATCACCAAAATCGAGCGTCTCGCCCGTCACAAATGTGAACAATGGGCCGATCCCGTTGCAGAGCAAGTTCAGCGTCCGGGGATCATTCTGAGCACCATAAGTTATATTTATGGTTCCTCGAATAACTCCCACACTGCGGGGGACACACCGCACGGCGAAGGCATAGGTTGCTCCGGGCTTGAGAGTAAACGAGACCCTGCCTCCAACCAGGACGAAATCTCCAAGGGTAGGTTCATTGATTGTGATATTAAGATCTTCAGCACCATCGTTGCGCACGCTGAAAGTCCGCTCGACAGATTGCCCAATGAGAACGTCTCCAAACTGCGCGGGATCATTCCCTATCACGGTTATGCGCACTGTCGCCCACGTCGCTTGAGCTATGGCGAAGAGACCGAGCATCCACATTGCCAAGATCACTGTGTTCTTCATGACAAAGCCCCCTTTCATAGAGCTCTCAAGAGCATTATAGAATTCTGGGCATGAGGGCGTGATAACAAAAGTCAAGCAGTCAAGTGTTCTCCATAACCGTCATGTAAGGACATTCCACACCTTAGAAGGACTCGTCAGTCCACTGAGGTGTCCCCTAACACTCAGGGATCGCCGGTAGATAGAGCTTGAGGCTGGGCGTCTCGATGTCCCATTGTGTGGGCTGAATCGCTAAAAGCGACACGGGAAGTAAATCGAGCGAGATCATCGTCGAGCCCACGCCTACCCCTAGCGGAAACGCCACGTCCTTCCCATAAATGTCAAACAGATACCCGCTGGCGTCCTGAAAAGCTTTCAGAATCTCCGTGAGGGTGTTGACGACCCCGGTACGACAGAATGTCTCCCCCTCAAGATAGACCTCAACCTTGGCGATCTCGTGCGTGCGACAGGCCGGACAATTAGGGGTATCTGGAGCAAGTGAGGGCTTGCGATCGAAGTGATAGCCGTATACTGTTTGGGCTGTGCCCGAAAGATATTTTTCGTTGAAGAGAATTTGCGGCTCAGCGCCTGACTCCCACGTGAGCGTCCCCAGAAAATGATCGTAATCGCTGGGGGCCATAAAATTATTTTTGGCTTCGGCGAAGAGCCAGATGTTGAGCGCCCCGACGCGCGTGCGCCGCCTCAGCCTCTCAAAAGCATCGGTGAGCGCCATCTGGATCTGCTTGCGGCTGAGCCGCTGCGGACGCTCTAAGACATAGCGATAGAGCCATGACTGCCCGCGCTCGGTCGAGCCGATCTCATGACGGTCGTAGAGACGGTACGTGATCTCCCCGACGGTGAGCACGGTCGGCTCCGGCGCTTTCACTTCGATTCTCACGGAGGTGTCCTGGGCTGTCAGCCCATGATCGTCGGTGACGGTGAGCGTGACTTCGTAGAGGCCGGGCTCGGTATACGTGTGCGTGGGATTGGGGTCGTTGCTTGTGGTGCCGTCGCCGAAGTCCCACTCGACAGAGGTGATAGAGCCGTCAGGATCCTTGGAAGCGCTACTTGAAAACTGCACGGTGAGTGGAGGCTCGCCGGAGATATATTTGCTGGGCACGCTCTCTGGGGACTCAGGGAGCTTCACTGTCGCGAAAGCGATGGGCTCTTGGTTGAGAGAGAAAGAGACGCGGGCGCTCGCCTTGGCGTTCTTATTGTCGGTCACGGTGAGCTCGACGGTGTAGCGTCCGCCTTGTGCGTACGTATGCGTAGGAGCAGCTTCGGTGCTGGTCGCGCCATCGCCGAAGTTCCAAAGGATTGACTTAATCTCGCCGTCGGGGTCGGACCATTCTCCGGAGAACTGCACGGTGCGCTCGGTGAGAAAAGCGCCCTCGGTTGGGCTGGTGATGCGCACGGTGGGGGGCTTATTCGTCGCGCAGCTCGTGAGAGTGAGCACTGCGAGCAGAAGTATTATGATCTTTCTCATCATAGGGTGTGCTTATCATAATCGAAGCGGGGGCGGGGATGCAAGTTGACAAGGAGACGTTTGAGGGTGTATAGTAAGCGTTGGTGATAGTATGCGCAAGAGTGCGCGGCGTCGCACGAAGAGATTAAAACGCTCTCAAGGGAAGCGCAAGGGCTAAAAAAGAGGGGCCAGCTTTCGCTGGTCCCTCTCTCTGTGCTTCTCGCTCAGTGGAGCTGTTAGCCACAGCCAGTTCGCTTGGCTAACTTGACCTTAGTGAAATTTGGCCCTACTTGAACCCAAGTCACATAGACCCAAGTCGGGTTCACTATAGTAACGATCCTAAGAAAGTGAACTCCCCAAGGCATGGTGAAGGTTGGGCTGGCCAAGGCCGAGTCCGGCAACTCGTAAGCCGGAATCCATGTCGCGCCACCGTCGGTCGAGCAGCTGAAGCCCAGCCCTGCCGTTCTACCCCCAGGCGTCGAGCGGTAGGCCATAAAGAGATTTTTCCCATCGGTAGCAATGTCTGGGAAGGCTCCGTCCTTGACCGCGCTCCTGGCTGGTGCGCAATTTAGAACGTTCCCATCACGTGTGCACTGCGTGTAGAAGTTATCAACGTTTGCTGTCCCTGTGACGTCATCCCAAACGACGTGAACTTTCCCATCGTCGGTCACTGCGACGCGCGGTGCATCGGAGAAGCCCGCGTTGTTGCTGAGGTTGACCACAGGCCCCCAGGTGGCTCCGCAGTCGTTCGAGGCCGTCAAGTAGACCTCAGCGGGGCTGACGGAGAGCGTCGAGCCGGCGTACATCACGCCGTTGGAGTCATTGTAGGCCGAGGGGAAGCGCGTCTGACCCGAGGCGAAGGGCAGCTTCGCTGGGGCGCTCCAGCTCTTGCCGTCCTTAGAGAGGCTGTAGAGCATGTCCGCATTAATGTCTTCAGCCCAGATCGTCCAGACGAACGGAAATCCGTCCGTCAGGCACTGTGGGTGAGAACTGATCGCCAGGTCCCAGCTCCCGGTCCACTCCCGCCCGCCGATCTCATGGTTGCCTGAAGTAGCATCCGACTTGGAGATGTTGACCATCTCGGGCGTGAGCGGGATTAACGGATACGGCTGGGGATCCTCTGTATAGGTATCACGCGGCTCTTCCTTGGGATCGGACTGAAGCGGTGTGCCATCGCACGGCGGTCCTGGTGGAAGCGCTTCGACAGCAGGCTTGGGGCTACAGAATGTCTGGACGAAGATGTCCCAGTTCCCCGGCGTAAAGTCCTGCCAGCCTACGGCAACGATGTCCACTTCCTTGAAAGAGCCAACGGCTACCCGTGCCTGGAAGCACTCCAGGCCCTCACAGGTCTTGATCTTATATTTCGTCCAGGTCGCACCGCTATCCTTCGAAACGTACAGATAGAGGACGAAATTGTCACCTTCCCAGCGCGTGGCAGCTATGTAGATATTATCATCGTCTTGGTTGTTTGGATCGCGAGAGTCCACGTCAAGGTCCACGTCAAGGAAGAAGTCACCGGCTCTCCTTCCTCCAGCGCCCAGCGTGATCGTCGTCCATGCTTCAGGTTGGATAGCACGAGCCAAGTCGCTCAGACCCTGTACCATGAGGATCATTGGCACGAGAACTGCTACAACTATGCCCCACTTCCGCAGAGACTTGAGAGTCATTCTTCAACACCTCCCTTTTGTAGGTAGATAGGTAGATTTGTTCTTCGCGCTCCCAGCATTTTGTACCCCCCTGGATCACCTCCAACCTTTATTATTATAACACAAAAATCCAAAAATCTGACACTTATAGGGCTACTTGACAGTGACAATATTGATTTAGTATTATTTTATGAAGCTTGAGGCCCGGCCTACGGCAAAGGAGCAGTTATGGGTCTCAAGCAGATGATAGAACGATCTTTCAGTCTGCTGAGAGCGAGCCTTCGCTCTGTTCGTCAGCGATTCTTTTCTTTATTATCCCTGCCTTGTGATGATCGCATTCCAGCTGGCCCACAACGGTTGCTCGGCCCGTGGGAGCAAGGGTGGGCGCTCGATCTCCATAGTCGTTTGCTCTCCTGCGAAACTCTCAAAGAAGTCACGCGCGTGCTCAAGCGCGCCGGGGCGCGTTCCGTGAAAGTCCTAGCGTTGGCGCGCACACGATATTATGAGCGCACTGCATTGGGTAGCCCTCAGTAGAGCAGATGGGCTTAGCCGGGCTCAGGCTCGTCAGCTTGCCGAGCAGCTCGGCAGCGCCGAAGCCATCTGGAAAGCCGATGCTGATCTGTTGGCATCGCTCAGCGGGCTTCCTAAAGAGAGATTCGTCGCCCTGCACAAACTCTCTCTCGACGAGATCGCCCAAGAGCTAGAAAGCCTTCGCCGCGAGGGGATCGCCGTCTTAACGCCGGACGATGCTGAATATCCCATATTGCTGAGAGATCTTCGCGATGCTCCGGCCGTGCTCTATATGCGCGGTTCGTTGGAGACTCGCGATCAGTGGGCTGTAGCGATCGTGGGCAGTCGCTTGGCTGATCCTGGCTCTGGCGATGCGAAGATGGCCTGGACGCACGAGCTCGCAAAGACTTTAGCGGAGTGGGGGATCACGATCGTGAGCGGCCTGGCGCATGGGGTGGATTCGTGGGCGCACGGCGGGGCGCTCGACGCGCGCGATGGGAGAACGATTGCCGTGCTGGGCTGCGGGCTGCGGCGCGTCTATCCCAAGAGAAACCAAGCGTTGGCAGATCGCATTATAGCTCGCGGCGCATTGCTCTCGGAGTTGGAGCCCAACGCTGGCCCGTGTGGGATGTTCTTGATGATGCGCGATCGGCTGATCGCGGCGCTTGCGCACGCCGTCATCGTGATCGAGGCTGGCGACCCCAGCGGAAGTCTCGACACGGCGCGGCACGCCCTTAAGCTGAAACGCCGAGTCTTGGCGGTGCCGGGCAGCCCAGGGACGGAGAAGCTCATCGCCGAGGGAGCGGAGATCCTCGACCCCAGCAAAGCAGATATTGATGAGTTGGCAAAGAGCATCTTGAGCGTAGATGATTATTAGGTGGGCTGCGCGAGCCGCCTAGGAATTACAAGATGGCAGTGTAGTCACCGATCCAGCGCACCCAGCGTAGCTTCTTGCTAACGGCACGATAGAGTGAGAGATCACCCGTCCAAAGATCACACCCCTCTTGCTCTGCCAAAGCCAGATAAGCACTGTCGTAAGCTGTTATTCCATGAGCGAGCGCGAGGGCCGAGACTCGCTGGGGATTGGGCACCCTCATGCTGATTCCCATCGCCAAGAAATCACTAATCGCGTGAGGGATCTCTGGTGGAGGAAACCTCCCCCTTCGCGAAGCCATCACTAAGCCATTGATGATCTCATAGAGCCATAGCGTGGGAACGCATATTTCTGCTGAATGCTTCAGGGCATCATCGCGCAGGGCGACCGCTTGAGAGACGCATTCCTCGTCGTTTAATTGCCACTTGAGGGCTACTGAAGCATCAAGCACAAATTTTGAATGGCGCTTCATCGGTGGCGTCCCTCGCGGATCAGCTCAGAGACCTTCACGCCGATGGGGCCGAGGCGAGCTCGACGCTCGTCCATACGAGCCGCCGCTTGCCGCGCTGTTGCTCTCTCGGCCCCATTGTGCAGCATGCCCTCCAAGAACTCCCGAATGGTGACGATCCGACCTCCCTCCTCATGAGGATATACATCACTAGGCACATGGTTCTCATAAACGACCAAGGCAGGCACTTCCTTCCCGAAGAGACGCCCTGGATGCCGTTGACTCCCAAAGACCTGCCGAACCCGGTACTTTCGCAGGACTGCGGACTTCACAGCCTCTAAGTAAGCTTCCATCAACGCTTCATCAGGCAGGGTGCTCGTCTCCACTATCTCAAACTGGACCCCTCTGGTTGCGAGCTGTTTCAGCATGGCGCGAATCTCCTCTATCTGAAAATCTTTGCTTGCTCGCGCATCAAGCTTGTTACCCGCTCGATAGTAGAGCTTCATCAACCTCATATACCACTCCTTCTACTACTACACCATAGCATAGCAAAGATCTTGTGTCAAGCCCTAGCGGCCCCTGTTTTGCATCTGCCCCCATCTTTCTATTATCATAGCACGAGACGAACACCGAGGTGGTCTTTCATTATGAAGCTCGAAGATATTAAAACGATCACGGTGCTGGGCGCAGGCACGATGGGCCACGGCATCGCCGAGATCGCCGCTTTAGCCGGCTATAGAGTCAAGATGCGCGACATCTCCGAAGAGTTCGTGAAGAAGGGCTACGACCAGATCGCCTGGAGCCTCAAAAAGCTCGTGGAGAAGGGCTCCATCTCCCAAGAGAAAGCCGATGCCGCCCTGAAACTGATAACTCCCTTGGTTGACCTCAAAGAGGCCGTCGCCGACGCTGATGTCGTCATCGAGGCCGCCCCAGAGATCATGAGCTTAAAGCAAGCGCTCTTCAGGGAGATAGACACGCTCTCGCCCCCACATGCGATCCTCGCCAGCAATACGAGCTCGCTCAGCATCTCCGAGCTTGGGAGGGTGACGGGCCGCCCCGACAAAGTCGTGGGGATGCACTTCTTCAATCCCGTGGTGCGCATGGCCCTCGTCGAGGTCGTCAGGGGTGAGAGGACCTCCGAAGAGACGATGCAGCTCATCGTGGAGCTAGCTAAGAAGCTCGGCAAAACCCCCATTCGTGTCGAGAAGGACGTGCGAGGCTTCATCGTCAACAGAATCTTGATCGGCCCCTATCTGTTTGAGGCTGCCTGGATAGTCTCGCGCGGCGAAGCCACGATCGAAGAGATCGATAGTCGAATGAAATTTTATGAGAACTTTCCTATGGGCCCGTTCGAGCTGCAAGATCTCACCGGGATTGACGTGGGCTATAATGTTATGAAAGAAGCGGGCCTTCCCATTCCGCCGATCATCGAGCAAGCTGTGAAAGAAGGGCGGCTGGGGCGCAAGACTGGCCGGGGGTTTTATAATTACAAAGATGGCGGCGCCCAATACCCCAAAGAAGCCGGAGAGCGCTTCGATCCCCTCCCCCTCTACGCCCTCATGGCCAACGAGGCGGCGTGGCTCATCGAGAATGGGGTCTCGACGGCTGATCAAATAGATCTTGCGTGTCAGTTGGGGCTGAACTTCCCCGAGGGGATCTTGCGACGCGCTGATAGAATTGGGCTCGATAAGATCCTTCAGACGCTCGACGCGCTCCACGCCAAGCACAAATCTGATCGCTATAAAGCGACAGCTCTATTGCGGCGTCTCGTCCAGGAGGGCAAGACCGGGGTCGCCGCCGGCGAGGGCTTCTATCAGTATAAGACAAGACACACAGAATATAAGACGATCATCGTCGAGATTGACAGGGCGACGCATGTCGCCTACGTGACGCTCAATCGCCCCCAGAAGCTCAACGCGATCAACGCTGAGATGCGCGAGGAGCTTCCCAAGGCGCTCGCGGAGCTTGGCAGAGACCCCGACGTGCGGGTGATCGTGCTGAAGGGCGCGGGCGGGAAAGCATTCAGCGCGGGGGCGGACATCACGGAGTTCACCCAGGGCAAGCCCTATCAGTTTCTTGAGCTTGGTGAATTTTTCAGGGCTCCTGAGCTCTGCCCCAAGCCGGTCATCGCTGCGATTGACGGGTTTGCGCTCGGAGGGGGGTTAGAGCTGGCGCTCGCGTGCGATTTTCGTCTTGCGAGCAAGCGCAGCGAGCTGGGCCAGCCTGAAATTCATTTGGGCCTGATCCCCGGCGGCGGCGGCACCCAACGGTTACTTCGGATCGTCGGCCCCTCGCGCGCTAAAGAGCTCTGTATGCTGGGGGAGCGCATCAGCGCCGAGCAAGCCGCGCAGTGGGGCTTGATAGATCACGTCTACGAGAACGAGACGTTCGAACAAGACGTCAAGGCATTTGCGGAAAAGCTCGCATCGCGCGCGCCCATCGCCGTGCAATTTACAAAACAGATCATCAATGCTGGGGCGGACTGCTCGCTTGATGCGGCGCTCTTGCTCGAGCGCGAGGCGTTCGCCTTGCTCTTTACCACCGAAGATATGGCCGAAGGAGTTCAGGCGTTCTTGAGCAAAAAGAAACCAGAGTTCAAGGGGCGCTAGCCCAGTTGAAAGTTCACAGATCAGCCGTTAAACTGTGAGCGAAGAATCTTCGAACTATTACGGTGATCGAGTATGAACAGTTCGATGACCCGAAGGGCGTTTCTTGCTTCAAGTGGGATGGCTCTCGCTGGGGTATTCCTTGGTCGTCTGCTGACCCCGGCTCAGCAGACGAAGCCCATCCGCTTGAGCATGATGCCCGCCCAAGATGTCGTCCCCGTCGCGTTCGCTTTTGAGCAAGGGATCTTCACCAAGCACGGGGTCAATATTGAGCTCGTCTGCGGTGGCAACGCCCTCGAGCGCAATACGGCATTTCTCAGCGGGCAGCTCGACGCGCTCGCTATAGACTTAACAAGCGCGGTGCTCCTCCTAGGCCGCCAAGCCCAAGCGGCGATCGTGGGGACGGTCTTCGAGCCCACGCCAGACCCGCGCACCGGCAACACGGTCGTGCGCACCGTGGCCATGCTCACCCATAAGTTCAGCGGCTATCGCTCCGTCGAAGATGTCGTAAAAAGCGGCCCCAAGCGCCAGATCACCCTCGTGCAGCCCTCCGATATGGAGTATCTGACAGACACTTTGTTGCAGTCCAAGGGCGTCAAGGCTCGCGACGTCGATCAGTATTACACAGGGGTCGAAGACTTCGATAAGATTCAGCTCATCGCGCAGATGCTGGGGGCAGGCACAGTGAGCGTCCAAGTGGCCGTCCTTCCTGAACCCCATGCGACCCTCACGGAGGTCGTCGCCGAAGCAAATAAGATAGAGATTCTCACTCTCTCAGACTATAAGGGCATTGCTACACCTCCAAGCGTCTTGCTCTTCAGTCGCCAGTTGCTCCAAGAGCGCGGCGAGAGCGTGCGCAAATTCTTCCAAGCTCTCAGAGAGTCCGTGGCCACTCTCAACGGGAGCTCGCGCGATTTTATTATTGATACGCTTATCCGGGTGGGGGTCAACGTGTGCTTCCCGGAGCTGCGGGGGCAAGAGCTCAAATTCCCTGAGGGCTGGCGGGATCGTCTGCGGGTGCCGTACTTCCCGCAGCCGCGCGCGCTGCGCCCTGAGGAATTTGATGCTCTGGTCAATTGGGCGTTGGGGAAGCGCTACATCCGCGAGAAGATCGCGTTTGCCGCCGCTACGGATTTCCGGTTCCTCTAGCTCGATGATCAAGATAGAGGGGCTGCGGGTGGAGTATCACGACGGTCGCCAGACCGTCCCGGTGATCGAGGATTTTTCCCTTGAGGTTCGTGCTGGCGAGAGCGTGGCGATCTTGGGCCCCTCAGGATGTGGCAAGACCAGCTTGCTCTATGCGATCTGTGGGCTGATCAAGCCCACCGCAGGGATGATCTCCGTTGACGGGCAAGTCGTCGAGCGTCCGCGCCGCGACGTCGCGCTCATCTTTCAAGATCTGGGGCTATTGCCGTGGAAGACCGTGTGGAAGAACGCGAGTCTTTCGTTGGAGCTGAGCGGCGCAGCTTCCCCGGTGCTTGAGGGCGCGGATGAGACGCTCGCCCAAGAGTGGCATCGCCGCAAGAAATCGCTCTTCTGGGCGTATTTTTGGCTGCTTGTGACGGGGGCATGGGCCGCCGGACAGCGCTTCTATCTCGATCGGCCCTTCTCGGCAGCGGTCTATTTGATCTCGTTAGGACTGGATCTCATTGCCGGGGGATTCTACTGGAGCCAAGTCCAAAAGATCTTTGAAGCGAATCCAGACGCTTCTTGGAGCGAACTTTTGTGGGGCGGGGGGTGGCCCCAGATTATACTGTTCGTCATCGTGTTGGTGCTGACGGCGGAGCTGATCAGCCGACTCGTCTATGATCTCTTCACCATGCCGCGCCAGATCCGCGAGGCCAACGCCCTGATCGCCCAGCAGGTCCGGAGCGTCAAACCCATCTTGGACGAGCTTGGGCTAGACAGCTCATTTTATGATCGCTACCCCCATCAGCTCTCCGGGGGGGAGCGCCAGCGGGTGGCGCTGGCGCGCGCTCTCGCGACCCATCCAAAAGTCTTGCTGATGGACGAGCCGTTGGCGGCGCTTGACGCGTTCAACCGCGAGCGCATCCAAGATCTGCTCGTGCACTTATGGAGAGAGCGCGGCTTGACTCAGATCATCGTCACCCATGACGTCCAGGAGGCCGTCTTTTTGGGCTCGCGGATCGTCGTCTTGACGGAGCGTCCGGCGCGCATCAAAGCGATCATCGAGAACCCGTGTGTGGGGACGTCGCGCACCAGTGAAGCGTTCTACGAAAAAGTCCTCGAGCTGCGACGGGAGCTGGCATGAAGCGCCTGTATGAGAATTATCTCATCGGCTATGTGCTTGGGATCGTGCTCTTCTTTGGGGTGTGGGAGCTGGCGAGCTGGGCGGTCTCAACGTTTGCCGCCAAGCCCTTGCAATGGGCAGTGCCCCCGCCCGCTCGCGCCCTGAATATCTTTGTTGAGGAGTGGCGCAGTTTAGTCCCGCACTTCTTCGCCAGTGGCTATCGCGTGCTCAGCGGGTTGTTGCTCGCGATCGTCATCGCCATGCCCTTGGGGTTGGTGATCGGGCATGAGCGCGTCTTAGATCGTCTCTTGAGTCCCTCGATCTATCTGACGTATCCCATCCCCAAGATCGTCTTTCTCCCGTTGCTCTTCGTCTTTCTGGGGATCTACGATGCCCCCAAGATCGGGCTGATTACGCTTGTGTTAGTCTTTCAGCTCTTGCTCTCGACTCGCGACGCTGCCAAGAGCATCCCCAAGAGCTACATTCTCTCCGTAGTGAGCGCGGGAGCGAGCAAGTGGCACGTCTACAAGCACGTCATCCTGCCGGCGAGCCTCCCCGCGATGTTCTCCGCGCTGCGAATCTCTATTGGCATGGCGATCATGGCGTTGGCACTGACTGAAGCATTCGCTTCACGCTATGGGCTATGGCGCTATATCTATGACCAATGGTCGCGCTATGGGAACTATGAGCGCATGTTTGCGGGGATCTTAGCGATGGGCATCTTGGGGTTGGCATTTTATATTATTATTGATCTTTTAGAGCGCTGGATCTGCAAATGGAAGTACGTGTAGGGGAACGATGCATCTACGGAAGCTCCTCGTCATAGCGAACTTGGCCAAGCCTCAGATAGAGTCTGCTCTCACGCGCCTGAAGCTCTGGGCGGAGAGGGAGAAGATCTCTGTGCGCGTGCGGGCGGGCATTGATATGAGCTCCCTAAGCGAGCGCGACTTCGATCTTGTGGTGACGTTGGGCGGGGATGGGACTCTCCTCAAAGGGGCTCGCTGGGCCGCCGAGCTCGATCGGCCCATCGTGGGGATCAATCTGGGCAGTTTGGGGTTTTTAACATCCGTGAGCATAGACGATCTTGAGCGCGCCTTGGAGCGCATCCGGCGCGATGATTTCTCGCTTGAGGTGCGCATGCGCGTGGCGGCGCAGACCCCGACGATTCAGTGCACAGCGCTCAACGAGATCGGGCTGGTGCACACGGAGATCAGTCGGCGCACGGAGATCGAGCTCTTCTTGGGTGAGCACATTCTTGGGAGCTATCCGGGTGATGGCATACTCATCGCTACGCCCACGGGATCGACCGCGTATTCTTTGTCGGCAGGGGGGCCCGTGATTGAGCCGACAGTAGAAGTTCTTTTGGTGACGCCGTTGGCGCCTCATCGCTTGGGGGCGCGCCCGCTGATACTGTCGAGCGACCGCGTCCTCATCGCCAAGGCGAAGCGCCCCGCACAGCTGCTCGCCGACGGCGATCCCATCGCGCTGCTTGCCCCAGGCGATGTCGTGCAAATCCGCAAAGCAGAGCGTCCGACGCGACTCATCCGGCTCGATTCAGATTTCTGGACTTCTGTGCATCAGCTCTTAGGCTAAAGAACAGCTATTTCTTCGGCGAGCTCACGATGATGGGGATTTGGATGAAGAAGCTTTGCGTGAAGCCGCTGGGGGTGATGAGCGAGCTTCCCGAGAGCGCCAGCCCTGCGATGCTCACCCCGATCGTGAACTCTTGGGAATTTGAGGTGAAGACCGCCTGGCCGACAAGCTCGACCTCGCCCACGTGCGCCCGCAGCGAATAGATTTGGCTGGTCAGCCCCACCCCTTGCTCAAACGTCGTCAGACCAAGGAGAGAAGCCGGCCCAAGCGCCAATTCAAGCCCGATCTTCTCTTTGCTGATCTCGAGATCTTTGGGATTAAGCTCGATCTGGCCGAGGAGGCTTCCCGGCCCCAACGCCGTGCGCAGGGTGATCGTCGCCCGGCTCAGCACCAGATGGAGACGCTCATCGAGCGCGAAGCTGCTGAGAGTCTCAATCTGAGTGGGGAGCAGGAGCCCTGGGCTATCTATGCTTAAGACTAGAGTCAGCTCACGATTCGACGGCACAGCGCCGTAGGACCGAAAGAACTCTTCGAGGATGGCTCGCAGCAGCTCATCAATATTGCGCAAGCGCGCCTCCAGCTGGGCGACGCGCCCAAAATCCCAGAGCGCTTGGAGTTCAGAAGGATTTTCGAATGAGGGAGCGAGCATGAGCCGTTGTATGGTAAGATAAGAGAGCCCTATGAGGGGCGGGGGGGTAGAGACAAGCGAGACGCGCAACGGCTCGCCCGGCAGCGTCGCCAGCGCCACACGCACGCTCATCTCAGAGGCCGCGACGCGATAGTCTCCCCCCACGCGCATGGCGAGCACGAGCTCAGCGGAGCAGAGGCCATCGCTATAAGACCGCACTGAGCAGTCTTGGGCTGCTCCCGCGAACCCGAGCGCCACAAGCAAGATCACACCGAGGGTTGCTCTGTGAACATACGTGCGCATGAGTCCCCTCTTCTGGGGGTCATTGTAAAATATGGGGGGAAGCCCGTCAATGGCTGGGGGAAGGAAGGAGGGCTTGGCCTTTGGTGCCGCTGTCGGATGGTGGGGAAAAATCCTCTCGGTGGGGAGGAGGTCAGGCAGCCCCCGGAGAGGCAAAACCCTGCCATCCGCGAGGGGAGCTTCTGCTCCCCTCTTCTGCACAAGAGGCCAAGCCCCGTACGTGAAGAGAGTGGGCCAGCTTGGGCACGGCCTATTGTACGTCCCCCAAGGTGCCAATCACATGGAAGCAAGGTGAAAATTTGGTGACCGTGGCTATTGACGATCTTTCTTGGAGACGCTAGACTAGCGGTGTGATACGGTTGGGCTTGCGATACAAGTTTATCTTCACGCTGCTGGGGTTCACGCTGATCGTCGCCGTGCCCTTGGGGGCTTTAGCCATTATGCGCTTTAGCGATGAACTGAAGAGCCAGCTACGCGTCAAGTGGGAGACGACGGTGAAAATCTGGTCTGAACAACTCTCGCGCGAGTCTGAGCGAGGGCTACTATTGGGGGAGTCATGTTCGTGGTGGGGGCGACAATGGAGTTCCGAGGTCTTCTACATGCGGGTGACCTGGGAGAGTGAAAGCACTCAAATTCCAAACCCAGAGCGAAGAATAGAAAGAATAGAGTGCGAGTACAAGAACCCGAAATTAACCCCTCTAATCGTCAAACACTTCAATCAGCTTTCGGCCCCTATCGAGCCTGGTCAACTGTACAGCTCCTTTGGGCCAGGATTTCTGGATATCATCTATGCTACGCCCCTTCGTTTGCGCCCTGCGCCCACGTTGAATCTTGTGGAGGGCCAGGCCCTCATCCGGCTGGGGATTGATCTTGCTCCTATCCAGGCTCATGTGCGCCGCCAGGCGACGTTGATCATTCTTGTGGTCATCGGCTATGTGGTGCTGGGCATTTTGATCGCATTTATGTTCTATAAGATGATCCTTGGGCCAGCGGAGAGCCTCACCAAGGCGCTGCAGCGCTTCAAACTCGATCCCTCGGCACGCGCTCACATCGCCACCGGCGATGAGCTCGAAATGCTCGCTCACGAGTTTAACGCTATGGCTGACGCGCTCTCCGAGCGCAACCGGCGCCTCGAACAGATGAACGCGGACTTGGTCAAAGCTAACCGTGCCAAGTCTGATTTCCTCGCGATGATGAGCCACGAGCTGAAGACCCCCTTGCACGCCATCCGCGGGTACTCACAGCTTCTCCTAGAAGGGGTAGACGGCCCGCTCACCCCAGCGCAGCGCGAAGATCTAGAGAATATCTTGAACGCCGGAGACCATCTCTTGGAATTGATCGATAATATCTTGCGATTCTCCAAACTTGAGGCCAGCGAAGATCGTCCGTACTTTGAAGCGGTAGAGACATCAACGATCGGCGAGGAGGCCGTCAAGGCCGTGAGCGCCCTCGCCCGCAGCAAAGGGCTGGAATTGAGCTATCACGTCGAGCCGTGCACGCTCATCGCCGACGGGACGAAGATCAAACAAGCCCTCATCAATCTCCTCAGCAACGCCATCAAGTACACGCCCACAGGGCGCGTGACGCTCTCAGGGACAGTGAGGGAGAACGAATATATCTTCTCGGTGGCGGACACTGGGATCGGCATCCCCGAGCACGAGCGCTCGCGCATCTTTGAGCCATTTACTCAGCTGGACAGCTCCAACACGCGAGAGTTCCAAGGGGTGGGGTTAGGGCTGGCTATCGTGAAGAAATACGTGGAGATGCACGGCGGGCGGGTGCTGGTGGAGAGCGAGGTCGGCCGCGGCAGCGTCTTCTCTCTCGTGCTGCCGCTCGAACCCGCTCACGCGGAAGCTGAGCCCCCTGCCGGGGAGGTAAACCATGCGCATTCTCGTCGCTGAAGACGATGCGACGTCCTTGCACCTGTTGCGGAAGTTTTTAGAAGCCAAGGGGCACTTCGTCATCCCGGCGATGAACGGCCAAGAAGCCCTTGAGAAATTCTCCAAAGAGAAGCCCGATCTTCTCTTGCTGGACGTGATGATGCCCAAACTGGACGGCTGGGCCGTCTTACAGAAGCTGCGCGAGAGCGGGGCCAAGACCCCCGTGATCATGGTGACGGCCAAGGACTCTACCGACGACAAAGTCCGAGGCTTCTCCATCGGGGCTGACGATTATATCACCAAGCCGTTTGATCTGCGCGAGGTGGAAGCGCGCATCGAAGCGGTGATGCGTCGCGTCAGCCACTCGCCGTATATCCAGCTTGGAAAGCTACAAATTGACGATGAGCGCAAGGAGGTCCGCCTGGGCGGCAAGCTCATCGAGCTTTCGCCAAAAGAATATGAGCTGCTCAAGCTCTTGGCCTCCAAGCCGGGGAAAGTCTTCTCGCACCGCGAGATCATCGAGACAATCTGGCAAGATAACCCCTATGCGTCCTCTGAGGACGTCAAGAAATATATCTATCTCTTGCGCAACAAGCTCGAGGACGACGTGGAGAACCCCAAGCTCATCCTCACGGTGCGCGGCTTTGGCTACAAGCTAGGAAGCGCCTAGCGCCAATTGCTGAGCTTCACGCACCATCGCGCGCAAGAAGTCGAGCCCGGTCTTCCAAAAGTTCGGGTCGTTTGTATCTATCCCCAAGGGGGCGAGGAGCTTCTGGGGGCTATCGGAGCCGCCTGCAGCCAGCAACTCTATATACTTGGGCACAAACGCTTCCCCCTCGCGCAGATACTGCTGATAGAGCGCAAAGACCAAGAGCTCCCCGAACGCATACGCGTAGCAATAGAACGGCACATGAATGAAGTGCGAAATGTACAGCCACCACCACCCATAGTCTTCCGTGAGCGTGACCGTATCGCCAAACATCTGTTGATTTGTCTGGAGCCAAAGCTCGTTGATGCGCTCTGCGGGCAGTTCCCCCTGGGTGCGGCGGGCTTCGTGCAATCTCTGCTCAAAGCGCGTCAGCACGATCTGGCGAAAGATCGTCGCGAACGAGTCTTCTATCTTGCTGCACAGCAACGAAAGCTTCACTTTAGGATCTTGGATCTCGCCGAGCAACTTTCGGAACGTCAAGATCTCCCCGAAGGTGCTAGCGGTCTCGGCCATCGTCAACGGGGTATCGGCTTGCAAGTAGCCCACCCGTCGGGAGAGATACTGATGGATTCCGTGGCCTAGCTCGTGAGCGAGCGTCATCACGTCGCGCAGTTTATCTGTGTAGTTCAGCAAGATATAGGGGTGAGCGCTGGGCACGGTGCTCGCGGAGAACGCTCCGCCTACCTTGCCAAAGCGTATTTCCGCGTCAATCCACCGCTTGTCGAAGAACTCTTGGACGATCTGGGCCATCTGTGGCGAAAAATCGCGGTAGGCCTCAAGCACGATCCGTTGGCCCTCGGACCACGTGCGCGTGGGCAGCTCTGCAGAGACGGGGGCATAGCGATCGTAGTCATACAGAGTGCGCAGCCCAAGCAATCGTCGCTTCAGGCGATAGTACTCTTGGACGATGTCGTAGGCGTTTTCACAAGAAGTCATCAAGGCGTCAACGGTGGCGGGCTCGATCTCGTTCGCAAGATGGCGCGAGTGCATCGGGGACGGGAATTTTCTCAGTTCATCGTTGATCTTATGGTCGAGCACGAGGGTATTGAAGATATACGTGAGGACGCGCGCCTGGCTTTGGAGCGCGTGCGTGATCGCCTTGGCGGCGCTCTTTCTGACAGAGCGATCGGGCTCGTGGAGCTTGGTGAGGGCTTGATCGAGCGTGAGTTTTTGGGCTTGTTTGCCGCGGCCGATCTGCACGGTGAGCCCAGAGACGAGCTCGCTGAAGAGCCGCTGGAAGGCGCGTGTGCTCGTGTTCGCTTTTATATCTAAAATTTTCTCTTCGGGCTCGGAGAGCTTGTGTGGCCGGAAGAGCCGCGCTCTCTCTAAGTAGTGCCGATAGCGTGCGACCTCCGGAGCGCTCATCAGCCGCTGCGCGGTCTCCTCGGGCAGGTCCATCCATTCGAGCTCGAAGAACAGCAGATGCTGTCGAATCTGAGTGTGGCGCTCTTGAGTAGCTTGCAGCAGCGCTCCATGACGCGGGTTCTGGGTATCAGACGCATGGAGCAGATGGGCGTAGATCACGGGCTTGTCCATCTGCTCGGAGATGCTCTCCAGCTCAACGAGGGCCTCATACAAAGAGTGTGGCTCGATCCCCTGGCGCAGCCGCCCACGATATTTCTGTTCGAATGCCTTCGCCCGCTCCAGGGCGTCCGATAAGTCATGCGCAATAGCTGGGTCATCGAGCCCTTGATAGAGATCGCTCAAATTCCAACGAACTCCCGCCGCGCTGCTGGACTCTGCGATGTGGAGTGTTTGCATCGTCTCATCACCCTTAAAATTTGTATTGAGAGGCATTATAGAGGCTTTGGGGGAGATCTGCCACCGAGGTAGTAGCGCTCGATAGGAGCGTCTCTTATAATATAAGGATGCGATTGACGATCTTAGGCACCGCTGGGGTGATCCCCGATCCCCAGCGGGCGCAATCGGGGTATCTGCTCGAAAAAGACGGCAGGCTCGTGCTGGTTGACTGCGGCAGTGGTGTCTTTGGCCGTCTGGCTCAGGTATCTCTTGATTGGAGGCAGCTTGATACGTTCGTGCTCACCCATCTCCATCTCGATCATATGAGCGATCTCCTCTCGATTTGGGCGGCTCGTTGGCTCATGGGGGCTCCTGCGGTGACGCTCTATGGTCCTTCAGGCACGCGAGAATTCATCACCAAGCTCTTAGAACTCTTTCCGTATATTCGCGATCACGTCGGAGTCAATGTCCATGAGCTGAGGGCGGGACAGACTCTCTCTCTTGCAGGCTTTGCCGTCTCGACGCTGGCGATGAATCATTACGTGCCGACGCTGGCATACAAATTCGATGATACTGTGGTGATCTGTGGGGACAGCGAGCCCGAACCCGCTCTTGTAGAATTCGTGCGGGGCTGCAAGGTTTTGGTGCATGAATGCTCCTTCCCTGATGACGCGCGGGTTCCTCTGCATACTTCCCCTACGCATCTTGGGGAGGTCCTCGCTCACGCCGAAGTCGAATGGCTCGTGCTCACCCATCTCTACCCCCAAGCAGCAGCTCAAACAGAAGAGCTTATCAAAGCTGTACAGAAAGGTTTTCCCAAGCGCGTTACCGTTGCTACGGATCTGCAAACTATAGAGCTATGAAACAATTTGCCAGAGATCAGACTCTCTGTTATAGTGTGAGCTGTTTACCCATCTCTGAATAGGGGGTTGAGTATAGATGGCTACTCAGGAGGCGGTCAAGTTCTTGAAGAAGACCTCGCTTTTTGGGCAGTTCAGCGAGAAGGAGCTGGAGATGCTCTTCAGCACGGCCAAAGTTCGGGAGTTTGACGCTGACAGCACCATCGTGCGCGAGGGTGACCCCGCAAGCATCGGGTTTTATCTTATCCTAGAGGGCCAAGTTGAAGTGCGCAAGGGGCAGAAGACCTTAGCGAAACTCGGCGCTGGGGATTATTTTGGCGAGATGGCGTTGCTCTCGGATGCGCCGCGCTCCGCCGACGTCGTCGCTGTTGAGAAGACCAAGTGTTTGATGATCACGCGCTGGGAGTTGCGCAGCATTATCAGCTCCTATCCGGAAGTCGCCCTCAAGATGTTGGGCGAGCTGGCGCGTCGTCTCAGCGCGACCAATCAAGCGCTGAAGGAGTAGCAAGATTGCGCAGGTGCTGCGCCAGTCGCACGGTTAAGTTCTCTCGCAATTGCAGATAGGCCAAGGTCAACGCCGCCAACGACCACGGGTTGATGAGCATTCCGAAGGGCTCAAGGTCAAAGGAGAAGAAGAACTTTGATATACCAAAAACTGCCATATTCCATGCTATTTGCCATGGCTCTTGAGATAACAGCGTCAAGAGAGTCGCAATAAAATTATAGAGTGGTGCAACACTGAATGTAAGTAGCAGTACGGGAATAATCACAATGACCCCAACTGCATTCATGTTCTCAGCGGTGGCTCGCCAGCTCCACTTCAGACTCTCCCAAGCTTTGCTATTTTCTAGTAATATCCTGGGAAGATACAAAGTGCAACGTAAGAAGACGTACACGCCTGGCACCGAGAGCACCACCAATAAGAGTAATTTCGCCCAAAGCGGTGCCCCTAAGCGATCTGTAAGGAAGAGAGTGGGGAGTACCAAGCCTAAGATACTTATAGTAGTTATTCCTGCATAAAGCACGTTGGCATAAAGCAACGACTTATAACGTTGGAGGACGAAGCTCCATAGCTCGCTGCGGGGCAGAAGCCTCTGTCCTTCCACGGCATTGACTATCATGCGAACGGTCATCCCTGCAACCAACGGGCTGATAAGCGTTATAAGCAGAACTTGTCCCAGAAACAACGGATTGAACTCCCCAACTTTTACGTAGACTTGCACTTTTTCTTTCTCTTCTGCGGGAGAAGGCTCAGGGATGCGGGTTATCTTCACGGGAGGGCCTTCGAAGACGTAGTTGCTGATATAGTAGAGTGCAAGGGCAATGACAAATGGTAGCAAGATAGGGATGTGTTGTCGTCGGAAGAGGAGCCGGAACGCCATCCCAAGGAGACGCCACGGCCTCAAGCGCATCGCCACGTGTACTTCGCTCAGTGCGGGGCTAGGTCCTGGCAACTGTAAGCGCGGTTGCCATGAGGGTGGCTCCTCCCAAAGGACCTCATAGAGGTGTTGCTTTTCTGCGATACCCTTGAGCGCTCGCCAGCCGCGATCCTCAAAGCGCAACCCGAGCGTATTTCCTGCCAGTTGGCGGACAACATCGGAGATGAAGATCTGGCCGCCGCTCGCGCTCGCAGCAATGCGTGCGGCGAGATTGACTGTCTGTCCGATGAAGTCTCCCAATGTGTGGAGAGGCTCCCCGGCATGGAGCCCGATGCGCACCCGCAGAGGCTTCTCAGGATAGAGACGATTGTGTTCAGCAAGACGCTTCTGAATCTGCGTGGCGCACAGCAAGGCTGCTCGTACACTGGGGAAGACTGCCATGAAGCCGTCCCCCAGGGTCTTGACCTCTTGGCCACCATGACGCTGCAATTCCTCACGCACCAGAGCATGATGAATCTCGAGAAGCTCATAGGCTGCTGCATCTCCATGACGCTCGGTATAACTGGTAAAGCCCTCGATGTCGCTGAAAAAAATGGTCACGACTCCAGAAACCCACAGAGAGGATGAGCCCCTAGCTGGCTCTACGGTCATAGAGCATCACCCGGATTTATTGCCAAGCTCATAAACGATGCTCGCGATGTGCTTGATCCCCTGAAGAAAATCTTCAATGCGAATATTTTCGTTGGGCGCATGAGTGTTGGAGTGCGCGTAGCCGATCCCCGTCGAGACCGCCGGGATGCCTAGCTTCTGACAGAGCGTGTACATGGGGCCGCTTGCCGCTGACGTCGGATGCACGGCGGGCTTGACCCCGTAAATTGTTTGCGCGGTGCGTCGCACGACTTCTACTAGGGGGTCGTCCATCGGCGTGCGGGCGGGATTGACCCCGTGCATCCCGATCACTTCGATGTCCCCAAAGCCCTCTCTCTTGAGGTGCTTCTTGAGCAGCGCGAGGATCTTTTCGGGCTTTTGGTCGGGCACCAAGCGAAAATCTATCTTCGCGCGCGCTTCAGCGGGAAGCACGGTCTTGGGCCCTGGCCCACTGTAGCCGCTCCAGATCCCACAGATCGTGCATGTGGGCTCAAAGTAGTGCTTTCGCAGGAGCTTCTTGCCCGAAAGCCCTAAGAGATATTTTTTGATCCCGAACTTCTTGCGCCAACCGCGCTCGTCAAAATCGAGCTCATAGACAGCTTGGAGTTCAGATCGGCTGGGCGGGCGCACATCGTCATAAAAGCCCTTAATCTGAATCTTTTCGTTCTCGTCTTTGAGGGTATTCAGTGCCCAGACCAAGCGCCACGCGGGGTTGGGCACGATCGTCCCCCACGACGAATGCTGATCGCTCACGGCTCCTCTGGCTCGCAGCTCCACATAGCAGATGCCCTTCAGCCCCAAATAAATCTGGGGGATGTCTTTCAGATCTTTGTGCCCAAACTCCCAGATGCACCCGTCGGCTTTCAAGAGATTCTTATGCTCTCTGACGAACTGCTCCAGATGGGGGCTGCCGATCTCCTCCTCGCCCTCGACGACGAATTTGACAGTCACGGGCAGCTTGCCCATCGTCTTCAGATACGCTTCCAGGGCGCACAGCCGCGCCGTCAGATCGCCCTTGTTATCGGAAGATCCGCGCGCGTAGAGCTTGCCATCTCGGATCTGCGGGTCCCACGGGTCAGATTCCCACAGCTCCAAGGGCTCCGGGGGCTGCACGTCGTAGTGATCGTAGAACATCAGCGTTTTGTCGCTTTGGCCCTCCAGCTCGCCGTAGACGACGGGAAAGCCGTCCGTGGGGAAGATCTGAGTCTTGAAGCCGACGCCCTCGAGCATCTGTTGGACGAGCTTGGCGCACGGCTCCATCCCAAGATTTTGAGCAGCGACGCTGGGCTGGCGCAGGAGCGTCTTGAGGCGCTCGATAAACTCTTCGCGGTGCTCGTCGATGTAGCGAAAGACTTGTTCCATAGAGACCTCCTTATCGCAGCTTCTCTAGCTCGTTCCGATCCCACGTGCTCTTGGGGTAGATCGCCAGAGCTTTCTCAAATGCTTCTCTCGCTTGAGCGACCTTCCCTAGCTTCACATAAGTAACCCCCTGCCACCGATAGGAGAGAAACAAAACAGTCTGATCTGAGGTCAACGCTTCGCTCTGCTGCAGCTCACGTAACGCTTTCTCTGCGCTGCCCCCAAAGAGCATCGGTGCGTAGAGATAATAAACCCCTAACGCCAAGTGCGCTTCAGCATTGCGGGGATCGAGCTCGAGCGCCCGCTCAAGATTGTTCTTCGCTTCCAGGGCGTGAGCGAGCGCGTGGAGCCATCCCTTCAGACTGATAATGCGCATCTGAGACTCCCCCAGCAGCCGATAGCCCTCAGCGAGCTCAGGGGCTAGCTCGGTCAATCGTCGAGCAAGCTGCTCAGCAGCAAGATAATACGGAAGGGCTTCGTGAGCTTGGGTGACATCCTCCCATGACATCCCTTGGTACCATGTGCCCAGCTCAAATTCGAGCCGTGCCTCCCACAAGAGCCTCTGGGTTTGGGGGATTTCTGTGAGCTGATCGAGGAGCGCGCGCGCTCGTCGTAAGAGCTCCCGCGCGTGCAGATACTGGGGATCGCCCCCAGCGTTATAGAGCTGGCGGCGACCCTCACTGTAGAGACGCTCGACCTCGTCGAGCGAGCTGCTAGAATCTGAGCTGATGCTCTGTGGCGGTGCGGGACGCAACGTGGGCGCTGTCAACTCTGAGGCGCTCTCAGGGGGCTTGGGGCGCTCGTGAGAGACCCACAGGCTCCCGCACGCGGCGAGCACCCCGAAGCTGATGATGAGCGCCCATCTGAGCTTCTTCATGACATCTATGATTACCCGATCTCTGGGGGCTGTGCAACTTGGAAGATGAAGGTTGACAGTGCCGCCGAGGATGGGCTATAATCGCGCGCATCGTGGAGGCTATGCAGCGCACCCTGGCAGCGGATGTGCCTAGGAAGGTCGGGGAGATAGTCTTTTTGCAAGGCTGGGTGAACAATCTTCGTCCCTTGGGAAAGCTCTGTTTTGTAGTGGTGCGCGACCGCTCCGGGCTTATTCAAACAGTGCTCTACGACCGACCGGATCTTGTGAGGCAGCTGCGGGAGGAGGCAGTCATCGAGCTGGTGGGGCGGGTGCGCCCGGATGCGCGCGCCCCTCACGGCTGCGAAGTCGAAGTCCACGAGATGAAGATCGTCTCCGCTCCTCTCGCGCCACTGCCCATCCCGATCAACCGCCCGCTGCTCCATATAAAGCTAGAGACGATGCTCACCCATCGGGTGCTCAGTCTGCGCCATCCCAAGATCGGCGCAATCTTTAAGGTCCAAGCTGAGCTTATCCATGGCTTTCGAGAGTTTTTGATGAACGAGGGCTTCTTAGAGGTGCACACGCCTAAGATCGTCGCTTCGGGCACGGAGGGCGGCACCGAGCTCTTCCCGGTGCAGTACTTTGAGCGCACGGCCTATCTTGCTCAGAGCCCGCAGTTTTATAAACAGATGCTCGTGGGCGCGGGGTACGAACGGGTCTTCGAAGTTGGCCCCGTCTATCGCGCCGAGCCCCACAGCACCACGAGGCATCTCAACGAGTATATCAGCTTGGATATCGAGATGGGGTTCATCGAGAGCGAGCAGGATCTGTTGGCCTTGGAGGCTCGGCTGCTGCGCCATATGTTTGCGCGCGTGCACGAGCGCTGTGCCAAGGAGCTGGAGATGTACGGTGTGACCGTGCCCAAGATCCCAGAGCGAATCCCCCAGATCACGCTCGCGCAAGCGCACGAGATCTTACACGAACGATTCGACAAGCGCATCGCGGGCGACTTAGACCCGGAATCGGAGAGGTTGCTCTGTCGCTATGCTCAAGAAGAGTGGGGCTGCGAGCTGCTCTTCGTCACCCACTATCCGAGGGAGAAGCGCCCCATGTACGCCATGCCCGACCCGCACAACCCAGCGCTGACGCGCAGCTTTGATCTGCTCTATAAGGGGCTGGAGATCACGACGGGGGGCCAGCGCATTCACGAGTACGAGCAGCTTGTCGAGAGCATTCGTGGGCGTGGGCTGGACCCGGCAAACTTTGAGTTTTATCTGGAAGTCTTCAAATATGGGATGCCGCCGCACGGGGGCTTTGCCATTGGGGCGGAGCGCCTGACGATGCAGTTATTAAATCTGTCTAATGTGCGTGAGGCGTCTTTCTTCCCTAGAGACCGCACGCGGCTGACGCCCTAGTGCCGAGGGAGGGAGTCGAACCCTCACGGGGGGTGAGCCCCACGGGATTTTGAGTCCCGCGCGTCTGCCAGTTCCGCCACCTCGGCCAGCGCTCAATTATATCCGTCCAGATCAGCTCCGTCAACGCCTCAAGACACAAAAGTGTCAGAAACTGGACGACCCCGTTTATAATATGCTAGGATGCGGGTCGGATGGACTACGACCCGATCGCGCTTGGCCAACGGATACGCCTGGCGTACGCGGAGCACTTGCTCCGCTGTACCGACCCGCCTCCAAGCGAGATGGAGGAGCTCTTGAGTCTCGACGGGGATCTTGAGCAAGCGTGGCGCTGGCTCGCCTTCGGCATAGCCAAGCGCCGCTACGACCCCGCGGAGGTGCGGGGCTTGCTCATCTATCTGTTTAGTAATTATTATCCGCCCCTGGTATCCGATCCTGCCAAGGGGAGGCTGCTGCGTCGCGCTCTCAACAACAAGACTATCAAGCCCAGCGAGCTTACTATAGAAAAGCTCAGTGGGACATATCTCGACTGGCAGGATGTCTTTCGATTAGTCGGGAAGGAATTCAACCCCACGCGCGTCAAGGAGCGCGTTCGAGCAATCTACGAGGAGCTGAAAGGAGCCCATCATGGACGATAAATGGTTTCGCGAGCTGATCAAGCCGCTGCCAGCAAGCTCAGATCATGCGCATCCATCGCGAGCAGACTTGCGAGCATATCTGCATGGGCGGCTTCCCGACATCTGGCGCACGGGAGCGCACTCCCCTGATGCCTGGACGCTCACGGAGGTCTCTCAGCATCTGTTGATATGCGAAGGCTGTGCGCAGCAGCTGGCGCTCATGCGCCGCCAGGAGCTTGAGCAGATCGCGCTTCAGGGCGCACTTCGCACCCACGCTCTTGTCTATGCGATGGCCCTGGCGGTGCTCCTCGTCTTGAATGCTTTCTTGGTGGTGATGGTGCCCACGCCTGTCTTGAGGTCTTGCGGTGTTGTAGTTGATAAGATAAGCTCAGCAGGGGCAGGCGAATCGATCGAAGTGCCCGACTCTTCCATGAAAGTATGCACCTCCGTGCCAGTGCCGCGGCCCCCGTGGCAGACCTGGTGGGTCGTGTGGGTCCTTCTCGTGTGGACGCCGCTGTTGGGGCTCCATCTCTTGTGGGAGTTGATGGGAAGGACGATCCCCGCGTCGCGCCGCCCAGCGGCGACATCGCTCGCAAGCTTCATATCATTCTTTTTGTAATAAAGCTGCGAGCGCTTGGGCTAGTCTATCGAACTCTTCGAGGGAGAGGGTCTCGCCACGGCGTTGCGGGTCAAGCTGGGCGCGCTCGAGGGCTTTCAGGACGATCTCGTGAGGGAGAGCTAAGAGGGGCGAGCGCGTGAGCGCTTGTCTTAACGTCTTGCGCCGCAGATTGAACGCCGCGCGCACAACTTTTAAAAATATATCTTCTGGGGCACAGAACGTGGGGCGCTCCCGGAACTCCAAGCGCACACAAGCGGAGTCAACCTCTGGCATGGGGAAGAAGACCGAGCGCGAGACTGAAAAGAGCCGCTGCACGTGCGCGAAGCTCTGCACGAAGATCGTGAGCGCGCTGGCCTCGCGCGTCCCAGGCGCAGCGCAGAGCTTCTCCGCGACCTCCGCTTGAACCAAAAGTGTTGCTGCCGTAAGAATATCGTGCGCTTCGATGAGCTTCTCCAAGATTGGCGCTGTCACGCCATAGGGCAGATTGCCCACTATAGCGATCTTCTTATCGAGGGCGATCGCGCGCAGATCGAGCTGCAGAAAGTCTTGGTTCACAATGGTGACGTTTTCGTATGGGCGCAGATGCTCTTCGAGCAGCGGGATGAATCTACGATCGATCTCGACGGCGATGACGCGCCCCGCGCGCGGCGCTATCTCTTGGGTGAGCGTGCCGATCCCCGCGCCGATCTCGAGCACCGTGTCTTCAGGGGAGAGCTGAGCCGCGGTGGCGATCTTCTTTAAGATATTTTCGTCAACGAGAAAATGCTGCCCCAAGCTCTTCTTTAAGCGAATCTTATGGCGCGCTAAGAGATCTCGCACGTACGAGGGGGTAGCAAGAGACATACTCTAGCGCCAGCGGGTCAGGATCTCCTCCCGATGGAAGAGCTTGACATTGACCCAGAGCAAGCCCACATCGAGCACAAGGAGGGCCACGCAGAGCCCTCCCAAGAGCGCGGGTCTCCCCAGCATCTGGCGAAAGACTAAGAAGAACAGCGAGAGCAAGACGGGCAACATCGCAAAGCTGCTGAAGAGCTGAGCCGTGCGCAGATCGCTCACCCGTGTGGCAATGGCCATGGAAGCGAGCGTCATGAACGTCGCCGCCAGGGGAGCAAAGAGACCTAGCGCCATCAGCCATAACGAACCGAACTGTTGCCAGGCAATCTCCAAAACGTTTGCTGGGAGAAGCGCTTGGATAACAGCGAGAAAGAGCGCGAACGCTGCCCAGGTGATGAGGAGCGCGGGCAGGACCGAGGCAAGCATCTTTGCGAGAAAGAGCTCGCTGGTGCGCAGCGGCGTCGCCAGGAGGGGCTCCAAGCTCTTCTGCTCTTTCTCGCTCATGATCGCATAGATCGCGATCTGATGGGGGATCACCAAGGGGAACATCATAAAGTACAACAACGGGATAAGCAAGAGCACCCCCACAACCTGAGGAAGCTCCTCAGGACTCACAGCGCGCAGATCGCTCACAGAGAAGAGCTGGAAGAGCGAAGCCCCCAGTAATATCAATGGGATAGCGATCGTGCCGATCCAAATCGTCTTTCCCCCGCGGAACGCCTCGCGCCACTCCTTGCGCATCACAACCCACGTGCGCTTCATCGCCTCTCCTCCGCAATGAGATCGAGATAGACTTCTTCTAAAGTTCTGCTGTGCTCGCGCACAAACTGAATCTGCGCCCCAAGCTCGACAAGCTTTCTGATGAGCGCGGGATTGTGCTGCTCAGGGTCGTCGAGCTCGACGAGGAGCCGTCGGCCATCCTGCTGCACGCTGCGCACGAAGGAGAGCTGTAAATCTTCTGGTAGTACGGCGGGCTCCCTCAGATCAATGATGATCTGGCGGCCGTAGAGCTCGCGCTTAAGAGAAGCGGGCGCGCCGATCTTTATCAGGCGTTGCTTGATCAGCCCGATGCGCGTGCAGAGCTGCTCGGCTTCATAGAGATTGTGCGTGCACAAGAAGATCGTGCGCTTCTCCGAGGCAAGCTGGGCGATAAAGTCGCGCACGGTCTTGGCGGCCTCAGGATCGAGCCCGGAGGTGGGTTCGTCTAAGAAGAGCACCTTAGGCTCGTGGAGGAGCGCCCGCGCGATCGCCAACTTCTGCTTCATGCCCTTGGAGAACGTCCCCACAGGGTCGTGGCGACGCTCCCATAATCCGAGCAAGCTCAGATATTTTTCGATCTGGGCGTGGGGGTTGGGAAGCTCATAGAGATCCGCGTAAAATTTGAGATTGTGCCATGCGGAGAGCTTTTCATACAGCCCAGGGTGCTCAGGCAAGATCCCCACGAGGGTGCGGACGCGCTGGGGCTGGGCCACGACGTCTACGCCAGCGACCAAAGCTCGTCCGCTGCTAGGAGCCAACAGCCCCGCGAGCATCCGCACGGTCGTGGTCTTCCCCGCGCCGTTGGGGCCGAGAAACCCAAAAACTTCGCCTTCGGCAATCTCCAGAGAGAGATTCTCAACGGCGATGCGATCTCCGAAGCGCCGGGTCAAATTCTCCGCGACGATCATAGTGTTGGATCCTCCGGGGGAGCGCTGAGGAACTCCGCGATGAGCTCGCGGGCTTCGTCGGCATATGCCTCCGCGACGCGCACTTCAATCTGCCCCACAGGATAGGCCGAGCCCGCCTCGTACCCGATGAACGACTCTATTTGGAATTCTTCGAGAAACGATTTGACCAAGCTCGCTTCTGGCATATCTTTAGCGATATAGATGGTCACGAGAGGCCCCGAGGGCGGGGACTGTTCTTCAGGGAGCAGCTCATCTACAAGCTCTGCGCCACAATCTGGGCACTGGCGCAGCCCAGCTCGATATTCATAGCGACATTGGGGACAGAAGGGCATAGAGTTACCTCCGATCGCGAAGAAATTTGCGAAAATAGATGATATCTCGGCGCTCCTCATAGCCGAGCTTGCGGAAGAGCTTGAGCGAGGGCTCGTTGGGGGCTTCGACAAGAGCCGCCACAATGATGATCCCCTCATGGGCGAGGGCTTCCTCGACTTTTGCGACGAGCTGTTTGGCTATTCCTCGGCGCCGATAGCGCGGATCAACAGCTAATCTATTGATCCAGCCCTTGCGCCCATCGTGGCTGCCGAAGGCTGTCCCGACGATCTGCCCATCAGCTTCAGCAACGAACATCAAGTGTCCTGATGCTTGCAGTTGGCGTGCGACGGCGTGGAAGCTATCGCGTCCTTCAGGCTCGAACGGGAGCCCCGCGCGCTGCCACAGCGCAATCACAGCGTCGTACTCTCTGATGGTCATCGGGCGGATCTGCACGCTCATAGGTGTACTTGCTTAATCTTATCGTGTTGGGCTTCCAGAGCTACCTTCAGGAGAGTCCAGCGGGCTTCGTCCATCGGATTCCTCCCTGAAGGATCTGCTCGCGGCGCGGATGCTTCTCGAGCTGGACGATGTCCACGTCCATAGCGAGCCGACGTGACAGAAACGCTAGAGCACGGAAAAAGTCTTCGTTACGGAGGCCGACAAAGGCGATATCTACATCAGAGCTCTCAGAGAAGCGCTCCGGCTGCGTGATGGAGCCGAAGAGATAGGCTTCTTCGAATGCGATCTGTTGCGAGAGCTCTGCAAGAGCCGTGAAGACGGCCTCAAGCAGGGCGCGGCGCCGATGCTCGCGGCGCTGCCGCTGCTGGGCCAGGGCTCTGTCTAATATGTGCGTGGAGAACTTCGCGCTCATGGTTTAAGTATAAATCTGCCGAGCTGCTGATGCAAAGATGGCACGGCGCCAAGCTATCAATTAAAATATGCGTGTGGAAGTCCAATCCACCAAGGAGCTGATCGCCTATGCTGAAAAAGGGCTATCAGCGCGCGATTGAGCGCTTCCTGCGCCAGCTACGCCGAGAGATTCGCGTGCAAGGGGTTATCTTGTTTGGCTCGTGGGCGAAGGACGAAGCCTACCCCAGCAGCGATCTTGATCTGGCCGTAATCTCCGAAGATTTTTGCGGTCAACACCGCATTGCCCGACGGCTCTTTCTCGCCGAGCGATGGGCCAGCGATGTCCCGGCGGATATCGTTGGGTTGACCCCTCAAGAGCTGTGTGCGGCACAATCGCTCTTTGTGCGCGAGATTCTTACGCACGGCCAAGTGCTCTTTGACAGCGGCTGCATCGCCAAGGCACAGAAGAAGCTCAAGGCTTCAAGGAGGCTCTAGACACGATGAGCATCATTCGCGATCCGTCGTTAGCTCCCGCGGGACAGAAGAAGATCGAGTGGGTCCAGCGGCGCATGAGCTTGCTCAACAGAATTCGATCTGAGTTTGAGCGCGAGCAACCCTTCAAAAATTTGAGGCTCGCCCTCAGCATTCACTTGGAAGCCAAGACGGCTTATCTGGCTCACGTATTGCGCGCCGGAGGCGCCCAGGTCGCCGTCACCGGTTGCAATCCGTTGAGCACCCAAGATGACGTCGCGGCCGCGCTGGCGGCTTCGGGCGATATCTTCGTGGCTGCCTGGCGCGGCGCGACCCCTCAAGAGTATGAAGCCCACTTGAAAGCCGTCTTGCAGACCAAGCCCCATATTATCTTGGACGACGGCGGGGACTTGACAAAGCTCTTGCACGGCGAGCTCTCGGAGTTAGCCAAAGATATTCTGGGCGGCACAGAAGAGACCACCACCGGGGTACGCCGGCTCCGAGCCCTCGTCGCTCAGAAGAGATTGCTCTTCCCGATGTTCGCCGTCAACGACGCCCAGATGAAGTTTCTCTTTGACAATCGCTACGGCACGGGGCAGTCCACCTGGGACGGCATCATGCGCACGACCAATCTCTCGATCGCCGGCAAGACCGTGGTGGTGGCGGGCTACGGCTGGTGCGGGCGGGGGATCGCCCTGCGTGCCAAAGGGCTCGGCGCCAACGTGATCGTCACCGAAGTCAACCCCGTGCGCGCTATTGAAGCTGTCATGGACGGCTTCCGAGTGATGAAGATGCTCGAAGCAGCGCCGGTGGGCGATATCTTCGTCACCGCGACCGGCTGCAAAGATGTCATCACCGAAGAGTCCTTGAGAGTGATGAAGGACGGGGCGATCTTGGCGAATGCGGGGCACTTCGATGTCGAGATCAGCAAGCCCGCTTTAGAGAAGCTCTCCGTGGCTCGGCGCATCATTCGCCCCAATATTGAAGAATTTGAACTCAAAGACGGGCGTCGGCTTTATCTCTTAGCCGAAGGGCGCCTGGTGAACTTGGCCGCTGGAGATGGCCATCCCGTCGAAATTATGGACTTATCGTTTGCTCTGCAGGCGCTCACTTTGGCTTACATAGCGAAGCATCATGCAGAGCTGAAGCCGGGGCTCTACCCCGTCCCCCCGGAGATAGACCAGCGCGTCGCCCTGCTCAAGCTCGAAACGATGGGAATCAGCATAGACGAGCTCACCCCGGAGCAGCGGGCGTACCTTGAAAGAGCGCACTAGGCTGGATATACTAATGCGAATCCCAGAAGAGGTCCAAGCTTCAGAATGACGAACACGCAGACGCAGACGGTGCAGAAGCCGCGCTTGCCGAAGATCCTGCCCGATGGGAAGATCCATGCCATCGGGCGGCGCAAAGAATCAGTGGCGCGGGTCTTCTTGAAACCCAATGGCTCCGGCCAGGTGATCGTCAACGGCAAGCCCGCGGAGCAGTACTTTGCTGCCGATGGCTTCATTAAAGATCGGATCACGCAGGTGATCCTCAAGCCCTTCGTCGTGACGGGCACGATGAACCGCTACGACGTGATCGCGACCTGTCGCGGCGGAGGCTTCACGGGACAGATGGAGGCCATTCGGCTGGGGATCGCGCGGGCCTTGCTGGCTGTGAACCCCGATTATCGTCCGATCCTGCGCAAGGAAGGGCTGCTCACCCGCGACCCGCGCATGGTCGAGCGCAAGAAGTACGGCTTCCACAAAGCCCGACGCGGTCAGCAGTTCAGCAAGCGCTAACAAGCTTCGCTTAACCAGGCTCCGCCTGGACCGTTTGCCGTGCCGCCTGCGGCGGCACGATGCACGTCAAGCGAAGCTTGTCCAGACGAAGTCTGGGGCGAAGCCTGGTCAGAAAGGAGATCTGCTATGAAGGCTGGTATTCATCCGGAACTGAAGCGCGTGACCATCCACTGCGCCTGTGGCGCGGAGTTCGAGACGCTCTCCACCGTTGAGAACCTCCGCGTCGACATCTGCTCCAAGTGCCACCCGTTCTTCACCGGGGAGGAGAAGCTCGTAGATACCGAAGGGCGAGTGCAGCAGTTTGAGCGCCGCTACGGCATCAAAAAGAAGTAAACAATGCGCTTTGAGACCAAGGCCGTCCGCGCAGGGTATCAGATCGATCCAACCACCGGGGCGATCGTCCCGCCGGTGCATCAAGGGGCGACGTTCGCCCAAGAAGAGCCGGGAGTCCACAAGGGCTATCCCTACGGGCGCACCGCAAACCCTACGCGCGCTCTCCTCGAGAGAGCTATCGCCGAGCTTGAGGGCGGCCGGTACGGCTTAGCGTTTGCCTCGGGGCTGGCCGCTGAAGACGCTATCCTTCATCTGTTGAAGCCCGGCGATCACGTCCTCTGCTGCGACGACGTCTACGGCGGAACATATAGACTTTTCGAGCAAGTGCGTCGCCACTATGGGATCGAATTCAGCTACTTCGACACGACCTCGACAGAGATCACGCTGCAAAAGAACACCAAGCTCATCTGGCTCGAATCCCCCACGAACCCGCTCCTAAAGATCGCCGATATTGCCGCGATCGCGCGCCAGAAGCGAGACGCCCTGCTCGTCGTGGACAATACGTTCGCGACCCCGTGCCTGCAGCGCCCTCTGGAGCTTGGCGCAGATATCATCGTGCACAGCTCGACAAAATATCTCAGCGGGCATGGCGACGTCATCGGCGGGCTGATCGTCACGTCCAACGCCGAAGTCTACGAAAAATTAAAGTTTCTCCAGAACGCCATCGGTGCCGTCCCCGGCCCGATGGACTGCTGGCTCGTCCTGCGAGGGCTGAAGACTTTAGCATTACGGATGAAGGCCCATTCAGAGAACGCCCAAGCGATCGCAGAGTTTTTGAGTGCTCATCCGAAAGTGGAGCGCGTCTACTACCCCGGCTTGGCGACTCATCCCGGACACGAGGTCGCCAAGCGCCAGATGCACGGGCTCTACAGCGGGATGCTCAGCTTCGAGCTGAAGGGCGACGTCAAGAAGTTCTTGCAGTCTACCAAGCTCTTCACGCTCGCCGAGAACTTGGGGACGGTAGACTCGCTCACGACCCATCCGGCGACGATGACCCACGCTTCGATTCCGCCAGAGGAGCGCGCCCGCCGCGGCATCAGAGAGAACTTAATCAGACTCTCCGTGGGCGTCGAACACGCCCAAGACTTGATCGAAGATCTTCAGCAAGCGCTTGCATGTGCTTGACAAACTTTTTACACTAAGCTGATCATGCGCGTCGCAGAGAATCTCTTAGAGTTGATCGGGCAGACGCCTATGGTCGCGCTCAGCCGCATCAATCCCGTCAAGGGCGTGCGGCTGCTCGCGAAGCTCGAATATTTTAATCCCGGTGGCTCGGTCAAGGATCGTATTGGGATCTCTATGATCGAAGCGGCCGAGCGCGACGGCAAGCTGAAGCCTGGCGGCTGGATCGTCGAGCCCACCAGCGGAAACACCGGCGTTGGCCTGTGCATCGCGGCTATTCTGAAGGGCTATCGGGTCGTCTTCACCATGCCTGACAAAGTCAGCCCGGAGAAGATAGATCTTCTTAAAGCGTATGGCGCGGAGGTCGTCATCTGTCCCACGGCCGTCGCCCCCGACGACCCGCGAAGCTATTACTCTGTAGCTCGACAGATCGCCAAGGAGCGCCCGGCGGTCTTGCTCAACCAATACGAGAACTTAGCGAACCCTGAGGCGCACTATCGCACGACCGGCCCGGAGATCTGGGAGCAGACCCAGGGGAATCTGACAGCGTTCGTCGCGGGGATCGGCACCGGGGGCACGATCAGCGGAGTGGGCAGATTCTTAAAAGAGCGCAACCCGAAGATCAGAATCGTCGGGGCCGACCCCGAAGGCTCGATGATCTACTCTGAGTTCTACAAGCTCCCTCATAACGTGCACACGTATCTCATCGAAGGGATCGGCGAGGATATTATTCCCAAGACGCTCGATTTTTCGGTCATAGACGAGATCATCCGCGTGACCGACAAAGAAGCCTATCAGATGGCGCGGGAGCTCGCCAAGAGAGAAGCAATCCTCACGGGCAGTTCCGGGGGCGCGGCGCTCGTGGCAGCCCTCAGGTATGCAGAGAAAGTCAGAGCAGGGACGATCGTCGTGCTCATCCCCGACACGGGGCGCCAGTATCTCAGCAAGGTCTATTCCGACGAATGGTGGCGCAAACAAGGGCTGCTCTGATATTTTTGCTTAGCCTAGCACTGGCCGGTTGCGATCTCCTCGCTCCGCCGACCGTCATAGTTCGTCAGGGCTTTGAGGTCGGCTGGGAGGGCTGGCAGAAGGGCTCCGATGTCCCCCAAGACCCCACCACCAATCGTCCCGTCGAGTGGAGCATCGAGCTGAGCACCAAGCAAGCGAAGGAGGGCTACGGCTCGGCGCGATTCTTCCTCGATGGCCGCCAAGACGACGGCACGATCTGGCTTGCGAAACTGCTGACGGTGCCCAAGGGGCGCCCGCTCATAGTGAATCTCTCGTTCTATCTCTGGAGCCCGGAGCAGAGTTCTAATATTCGTGCGTATGTCGTCGCGTATGCCGGGGCGCTCCTGCCCGTTGAGGAAGCCGAGTTTACCCACAAAGAGCCTGCGGACAAGGCCAAGGGCTGGCGGCGGTATCAATTCACGATGCCCGTCGCCTCTACAGCTGGGGAGCTGTGGGTGGCGCTGGGGATCAGCGTCGCCTGGGAGACGGTGTTAGAATACTTTATTGACGACGTGCGCGTCGAGGTGCGCTGATAATTATATTGGGGGCGGGCCAGGGCCTTCGATAGTTACGGCCAATCGCTGCCGTTCTGGTAGCGAGACCAATCGCTCTGCTCAAAAGCTCTCACAAAAGCACTCACAAAGACTTTCGCTGGCTGTTGGGGCAAAATGACCCGTAGCACCTTCGTCCGTGATGGGACAGACATCTGACGGACATTGTGTACGAAGCCTGCATCCTTGGTGAAGCAGAGATCATACTGCTGGGCCACTTGGCGATAGAGGGTGCTGTTATCCAAGCCCTTCAGGCGCAGGCTGTTGACCGAATCAACCTCATGGCCTAGGCGGCGCAGGGCAGGCACCAGCGACTCTGGGAGGTTCTCATCGAGCAAGATCTTCATGGCACGGCCAAGAGATCCGAATGGGCCAACTCCTCTAAGACGCCACGGATGGCCTCTTCACTGAGGCTGGGGTATTCCTGGACGATCTCGGGGATGGTCATGCCGCAAGCGAGAAGCTCTAGAAGCAGAGCCACGGAGATGCGGGTGCCGCGCACCCGTGGGGCGCCGCCCAAGTGCTCAGGGTCGGAGACGATCCACTTCTCCTTGGTGCTCATCGCTTGAGAGATTATATCACTGAGGGCCGGGGCGGGCCAGCTCCCCGGCCCCTCTACCTCACCCCTTCCCTCTCCGCAGGCGGAGAGACCTCACCCGTTCCCTCTCCGTTTACGGAGAGGGTTAGGGTGAGGTAAGGACCGCGGAGGGTCGCTCCTCGACCCCAATTCTAGCACAGCTCCCCCCTACCTTGACAAGACCCCCCTTGCTTAGCTCTCCCTTTGGGCATATAATGCCCAGTACTATGTGGTACTAAAGGAGGGTCTATGCGCAGAATCTCGCTGATAGCCGCTGCCCTGACGCTGACCGTAGGAATAGCCCTGGCGATCCCTGCCCTCGCCAAGACCATCGAAGTCCCCAAAGACTATCAGACCATCCAAGCGGCCATCAACGCTGCCCAGCCGGGCGACCTCATCCTCATAGCCCCCGGCATCTATAAAGAGAATCTCACAATTCGCAAGAGCATCGAGCTGCGCGGCGCCGACGTCGGCGTCATCGTGGACGGCTCGCGTGCCCGCAACACACCAACGATTCTCATCCAGCGCACCCGCGACGTCGTCATTCAAAACTTGGAGATCACCGGCGGGCGCCGCGGCATCCAAGTCGAGCGCAGCCGCGACGTCATCATCAAAAACAATCTCATTCAGAAGAACCGCCGCCAAGGGATTCTCGTCACCGACAACTCCCAGGGCACGCAGATCATCGAAAATAAAATTTTTGACACCGCTCCCGACGAGGGCAACGTCCTCGGCAACGGCATCATTCTTAATGGCGACAAGAACGCCCAAGTCCTGAAGAACTTTATCGCCCGCAGCGCCTGGAGCGGTTTAAGACTTCTAAGCGCCGTCGCCCATATCGAGGGCAATACTTTCGAGGAGAATCAATATTACGGCATAGAGATCTGGCCCAACTGGGTGGACTCCCCCGACGTGCCCTCCCAAGCTACTGTGCTCGACAATACTCTGAAGGGCAACGTGCGCGCCGGGATCTTCATCACCGAAGAGTCCATCGCCGTAATCGAGAACAATCAGATCCTCGACACTGCAAGAGATAGAGACAATCAATATGGGCACGGCGTCTGGGTCGCCGACGGCGCCCAAGTCTCTCTCACAGGGAACGTCGTGGCGGGCAGCCAAGGGCACGGGCTCTTCATCGAATCTGGGCGCGTCGCCCTGAAAGCTAACAGAATCACCGCGAGCGGCCGGTGCGGCATCTTCGTCGGGGAGGGCGCGTGGCTGGCGCCCTCCAGTGACCTTGAGTTTGCTGATAATGCTCAATCTCTCTGCGGGACAGCAGCAACGCTGCGCGCCGCGACCCCGCCGGATTCGTCCTCTTCTCTCAATGCCGAAGAGCCCTTGCAGCCCGTGGTCGTCAAGCCGGGAGAGTCGGTCACGCTCTCGTTCATCGTGGCGCAGCCGGGGCGGCTCAAAGCTCAAGCAGTGACCCTCACCCAAGATGCTTCGCTGGTGCTCTCGCTCTTTGGCCCAGGCCAGGAGACCCCCTACGCCCAAGCGCGCAACTCTTCAGTGCTGTCGGTGACTGTGGACGTGCCCTCGGAGACGATCTCGCTGGGGACGCGCTGGCGCGCTGTCATACACAACGTAGGGCCAACGAATGCGCTTGTCATCCCGCAGATTTCTGTTCCGGTCCGCCAAGGGAGCTGCAAAGATATTACTGACGAATTCGGGATTCTCATTGATCATGCTGATGGCGCCCCGCCGTTCAGCGACGTTCAGTGCGCTGTGCTCTATTCTTCGCTGCGCGCGATGCCCCCAGAGATCCGGCGCACCGTTACTTCCGTCACGAACAATCCCCCGGACGAACAAGTCGCGGGGACATACACGGGGATGGGGCGCATCAATCTCTTCGGGCCGATGCTGCGCCGCACGCTCTCGTTCGTCTTTATTCACGAGATGGGCCACGCCGTCCAAGATCGCTTCGTGACGAGCACGCAGAACGCCCGTTGGCGTGAGCTCTTCCGACGCTCCGGAAGAGATCTAGATAACTTCGTGAGCGACTACGCGCGCACCAACGATCACGAAGACTTTGCCGAGACGTTCGCGACATATATAGACGACGCTCTGGGATTGCTGCAGATCGCGCGCGAGCGCGCCGCCAGAGGCAAGCCCATTCTGCTCGAGAAAGTCAAATTCATGGCCGAGCTCTTTAAACAAATCGGCCCCAACGATTCGGTCCTGACGCTCGTTTATCAAGTGCGCATGAAGACCGACGACGAGCGCACACGCTTGTTAGTACGCCGTGTTTTGGTCTCGTTCGACAGCGACGGCTTGCCCGTGCTGCCTGCGACGATCGAGTGGGAGGAGTTTTAGTATAATAGCGTTGGTGACGGCTATGCCCAAGGCGACCATCAAGTTCACGTACGAAGACTACAAGAACCTCCCGGAGTCCGAGACCAAGCGCTACGAGCTGATCGAGGGGGAGCTGCTCATGGTCCCATCGCCCAGTTTTGAGCATCAAGATATTTCAGTGCATCTCGAAGTTGCGCTCTACGAGTTTGTGCATGAGCATCAGCTAGGGAAAGTTCTACACGCCCCGCTGGACGTCGTCTTAGACGACGAGAACGTCGTCCAGCCGGATATAATCTTTATCTCAAAAGCGCGCTCTCATATCATTCACAAAGAGGCAATCCGCGGGGCGCCGGACCTAGTGATCGAGATTCTCTCGTCCTCGACGGGAGAGCGCGACCGCACGGTGAAGAAGAAGCTCTACGCCCGCGCCGGGGTCGCAGAATATTGGCTCGTGGACCCTGAAAAGAAGACTATCGAGGTGCTCAAGCTGGGAGCATCGGGCTTTGAGCGCGTCGCTCTCTACACTCAGGACGAGACGCTCACGTCGCCGCTCCTGCCGGGGCTGCGCATCTCACTTAGGGAGATTTTTTCTCTTGAGACTTGATCTGGTGCGGGACTTCGTCTACCGTGAGCAGCTTCTCTTCCCCACTGCGCATATCGCGCAGCTTGACCTTGCCCGCGGCGACTTCATCCGGGCCGACGATCACGACGAAGGGAATCTCATAGGCGTTCGCATATTTGAGCCCGTCGCTGATCCCCTTGGCTGAAAAGTCCATATCGGCCTTGATCCCCGCTCGGCGCAGCTGCTGACAGATCGCGCGCCCCTCAGCGAGCAGCGTCTTGAACGGAATGACATAGACTTGGGTGACCGTCTTGCGCATAATTCTGTTGGGATGCTTCTCTTTGAGAACTTCGAGGATCGGCTCTAGTCCGAACGAAATCCCTACTGCAGGGATCTTCTCGCTGCCTCCAAGAAACTGCCCGATCATGTTGTCGTAGCGCCCGCCGGCAGCCAGCGAGCCCGTGACTGAGGAGTTCTTCGCATAGACTTCGTAGATCGTCCCGGTGTAATAGCTTAAGCCGCGCGCGAGCGAGGGCGTCCACACCACGCGAGGGTCTCGCAGGGCGCTCAAGACCGGCTCCAGCTCGCGGTACCCCTCACCCTTCTTAAGCGCCTCGCGGTCTTGCGCGCCCGAGAGAAAGCGCTCGGCGCTCGTACGCGCAATGCCGCGCTCGATCATCTCGCGCAGCACCCCATCGGGACCGATCTTTTCGAGCTTGTCTAAAGAGAGAATGGCCGCCTCGGTGAGCTCTTCTGGGATCTCAGCAGCTTGAGCAAGCTCGTACAGAACTTTTCTGTTGTTGATCTTGACTTCAACGTCAATGCCTAGCTTCTCAAAGACATCGAGCGCCAATTGCACGCACTCTGCATCAGCTAACGGAGAGCTCGATCCGACGATATCGGCGTCGCACTGATAGAATTCTCGTGTGCGGCCCTTCTTGATGGGGCCGTCGCGGTAGACCGTGCCGATCTGATAGCGCTTGAACGGGCGCTTGATGGTCGGATTCATCCCCACAAATCGCGCCAGCGGCACGGTGAGATCGTAGCGCAGTCCCAGCTGCCGGCCCCCTTGGTCTGTGAGCTTAAACGTCTCTTTAAGAATCTCTTCGCCGCCGGAGTATTTTGCAGATAAGACCTCCCAACGCTCGACGACGGGGGTCTCCAGCGGGCTGAAGCCATAAAGCTCAAAGATGCCCTTCAGCACAGAGATGACTTCGTCCCGAAGGATCTTCTCTTCGGGAGGGAAGTCGCGCATCCCACGAGGAAGCTGAAGTTCCATAGAATTTACTTTAACAGCTAGAGACCATACGCGCAAGGCTTATCAAGAGAAGGGCAACATCTACTTGATGCTTTGTAGTAAAAGAGTTATACTAACCTTAAAGGAGGCTGAGGCAATGTTGGAGAAGGAACTCAAGTATTTTGAAGATCACAAAGAGGAACTTCTCAAGCACTACGAAAACCAGTTTGTGCTTATTAAGGACGATCAGCTTATTGGCGCTTTCACCACAGAAGCGGAGGCCTACGCTGCTGGGATTAAGAAGTTCGGCAATCAGCCTTTTCTCATTAAGAGAGTCACCAGGGACGAAGAAATAGTATACTTCCCTGCATTAACGCTGGGGTTGCTGAATGCCCGTTCATAATCGCTTCTTTCTACAAGGCAACCAGATCGGCCCACATGTGCTTATGCAAACGGGCCCTCTTCTCCAGGTAGAAGTCTCGATTCCGTCCACATTAGCCCAGCTTTTGACTGCTCAAAACCAGGCGATTCCGCCACCGGTCACAGGATGGGCATTGATTGATACTGGCGCGACAAGAAGCTGCGTTGACTCCAAGGTGATCGCCAGCTTGGGGGTAAAACCAATTGGTGTGGCCGTAACCGGTACAGCTGGGGGACCTGTTCAGCAATATCGGTATCCGGCAAGATTTCGCTTCCCCGGCGAAGGTCTAGAGATCGAGTTCAGCTCGGTTATCGGTGTCAACTTAGCAGGTCAAAGTATTGGGGGACGTGACATCATTGTTTTACTGGGGCGTGATGTGCTCTCGCGGTGCGTGTTGATTTACAATGGCCCCGGTGGGTTCTTCACGCTGGCGTTCTAAGCGACGTCCAGTCTTCTATCGCTTCGCCGCCCCTATGCACAAAAACCCAGGTTGCCTGGACAACTGCTCGTAGCCCTTTGGATCTGCTTGCTTGAATTGCTCAGTCGGTATTGGCTCAAGTATGCGTTCTAATACGAAACCTGCTTCTAGTAGGGGATTCAAGGCCGCGCTGAGCGGGCGACGGTAAGCAGGCACTCGAACAGGGATTCCAAACCCTCTCCATTCCCACTCCACCAGCTCAGTCTGAAAATAGTTTGCCGGGTTGTAGAGCAGAAAATCCGCAAAGGGATGGCTGATCGAGAAGATCAAATATCCAGGCCGATCCAACACCCTGAAAAATTCTCTGAAGACGCTAGCCCAATCGCCAATGTAATCAAGAACTAGCGCGCTCAGGACAATATCGAAGGCCCCATCTTGGAAGAAGTGAAGCGGCTGACTAATATCCGCCTGCAGGACAGTGGCTTTGGTCCCTACTCTTTTCTTGGCAAGCTCAACCATCTTGGGGCTAACATCCAAGGCTACAACTTTGGCGCCGCGGTCAGCTAACCACTCAGTGTAAACGCCAGGGCCGCACCCTGCATCTAGAACGCGCTTCCCTTTGACTTCAGGCAAAAGGGAAAGCGTTGCAGGGCGCTCGTAATGAGCATTATGGGGCTTGGTATCAATGCGAGACGCATAGGCCTCAGCTAGTATTTCGTATGCTGCTAAAGCTATCGGTAATTGACTCATAAGATCACGTGAGGCCACCCAACAGCCTGCGCTTCACCTACGCCGCGCAGCGGAGCAACGTCCCGGCAACTACTTTATCAGGTTGTCAAGCCACTATCACCATTTGTGTACCGATAAACTCAGATTCAAGCGATGGCTCACCATCCTCAAGCAGCATTGTAATGACCTCGTAAAGATTTCTTTGCAATTCATCAAGTGTTGCTGCTTGCGTATGAGCACCTGGAAAACCAGGCACATAGCCGACATACAGACTAGTCTCAGGGCACTTTTCAACAACTGCTGTAAAGGTTCTCATTCATACCTCGCCTCCTGTAATCGGCTCTGGTGCAGGGCTACGCGGCCTTGGCCTGTTGGGCCTCGACCTTCTGCTTGACATATTCGATCGCTTGCCCCACCGTCTGGATCTTCTCGGCGTCCTCGTCGGGAATCTCAATCCCAAACTCGTCCTCGATCTCCATGATCATCTCCACGGTGTCCAACGAGTCCGCCCCTAAGTCTTCGATGAACGAGGCGTCGTCGGTCACCTCGTCAAGCTCCACCATCAACTGCTCCGCAATGATCCGTCGCACTTGCTCCGCAATGTCTGCCATAGTCCTTTCCTCCTCCTCTATGAGCTTGATCTTGGCGCAAAAGTCGGAGTTTGTCAAGTCCAGCTAGGCCATCACCAACCCGCCGTCGGCGTTGATCACGTGTCCTGTTATATACGATGCGCGCTCCGAAAGCAAGAAGCACACCACTTCCGCGACTTCTTCGGGGCGACCAAACCGCCCCAGCGGGATCGCCTCAAGATATCTCTTGCGCATCTCTTCGGGCAACTGTTCGGTCATAGCTGTCTCAATGAACCCCGGCGCGACGGCGTTCACGCGGATCCCTCGCGAGGCCAGCTCGCGCGCCACGCTCTTGGTAAACCCGATGAGCCCGGCCTTAGCCGCAGCGTAATTCGCCTGCCCGGCGTTGCCCATCTGGCCAACTACAGAAGTGATGTTCACAATAGCCCCGGAGCGTTGCTTGAGCATCCAACGGGCTACAGATTTGGTGCAATGATACGCGCCCGTTAAGTTTGTTGTCAAGACCGCGTCCCACTCGTCGTCCTTCATTCTGAGCAAGAGATTGTCTTTGGTGATCCCGGCGTTGTTGACCAAGAAGTCTATGCGCCCTTCGCTCTTGAAGATCTTTTCGATCAGTTCGTCTATGTGATCGCTCTTGGTGATATCGGCCTGGGCGAAGACGCAGCGTTCGCCCAGCTCTTGTTCTAAGGCGTGCCCGGCTTGCACGTCGCGCGCGAAGACGTAGACTTTAGCGCCGCGGGCGACGAGCATCTGGGTAATAGCTTTCCCGATACCGCGCGTCCCGCCGGTGACGATCCCCACTTTGCCCGCGAAATCTTGAAGCTCGTTCATGGCATCACCTCGGCGAAGCTGAGCGCCTCAAGCTCTCGATCTATTCTCTTGAGAAGCTTCGTGAGCACGTCGCCGGGGCCGACTTCAACGAATCTTCTTACGCCCAGACTCTTCAGCTTCATAATATACTCCGTCCAGCGCACTTGGGCGGTGATCTGCCGCGTCAAAAGCTCTTTGATTCTGTCGGGGTCCGTCTCCGGCTCGCCGCTCACCGTGGAGATCACGGGGAACTTGGGCGCTGCAAATTTCACCCTCTCGATCTCTGGCTTGAGGCGCTCCTCGGCAGGCTTCATGAGCGAGCTGTGAAATGGCGCCGAGACCGCAAGCTCAATCCCCTTGCCCCGCGCAGCCTCAGCCAACTCTTTGGCTTTGTGTAGAGCTTCTCTCCGCCCGGAGATCACGATCTGCTCTGGGGAGTTATAATTGGCGATCTCCGCGCCGGTCTGCGCGCAGATCTCTCGAACTTTCTCATAGTCCAACTTCACGATCGCGAGCATCCCTCCCACACCTGCGGGGACCGCCTCTTGCATCAACCGCCCGCGCAGATGCACCAGACGCAGCCCGTCTTCTAAGCTCAAGACCCCGGCACAGACAAGGGCTGAATATTCCCCCAAGCTGTGCCCTGCAGCATAGTGGGGCATCTGCCCCAACAGCTCAAATTTTATGACGCTGTCTAACAGAATCGCCGGCTGAGCGAACTCCGTCAATCGCAGCTGCTCTTCGGGGCCACCAAAGATCAGCCCTTGCAGATCGAAGCCCAAGGCTTCGCGGGCTCGCCGATAGAACGGCTCGACGCGAGAGCGATGCGTTTCATACAGCTCCCGCCCCATGCCCACATACTGGGACCCCTGGCCGGGAAAGACAAACGCCGTCTTCACCATCGCAGCACGATCGCGCCGTAGGTCACGCCCGCCCCGAACGCGTTCAAGACTACAATATCGCCCGGCTTGATCCGCCCATCGGTCACCGCTTCCGTGAGGGCAATGGGGATCGAGGCCGTTGACGTGTTCGCATAGCGATCGATGTTCACGACCACCTTGTCCATGGAGATGCCAAAGCGCTTGGCAAACGACGTGATAATTCTTAAATTCGCTTGATGGGGCACGACCCAGTCCACGTCGTCCTTGGTCAGGCCGGCTTGGGCTAAGGCTTTGGCTGTGGTCTCCTCCATCATCTGGACGGCGCTCTTGAAGACTCCCCCGCCCTCCATGCGCAGAAAGTGCTGGCGCTTCTGGACCGTCTCTGCGCTTGCGGGGGTCCTCACCCCTCCCGCTTCAATGTACAGCAGATTCCATTTGGAGCTGTCGGCCGCCAAACAACTCGCGAGAATCCCTCGACCCTCAGGCATCATACGCACCACGGCGGCCCCAGCACCGTCCCCAAAGAGAACGCAGGTCGAGCGATCCTGCCAATCAGTAAACCGCGAGAGCGCCTCCATCCCCACTACTAGGATGTTCTGATAGCTTCCCGCTGTGATCAGGTCGGCCGCAACTTTCAGGGCGTAGACGAACCCCGTGCACCCGGCAATCATGTCGAAGAACGGGATCTCGCGCTTGATCTTCAGCCCCTCGCAGATGAACGGCGACGAGCCGGGCACGAGCATCTCCGAGACGTTGGTCGCGGTGATGAGAAAGTCTATATCTGACGGGGAGAGCCCAGCGCTCTCGATCGCCTGGCGGGCGGCGGCGATGCCCAGCTGGGCTGGGTCTTCATCGGGTCGCAAGATGCGACGCTCGCGAATCCCCGTGCGCGTCACGATCCACTCGTCGGAGGTCTCGACGAGCTTCTCCAGATCGAAATTGGTGATCCGTTGCTCCGGCACAGCGCAGCCGATCCCCGCGATTCCCGGTCGGCCCTTCATAGCGATTCTCCCGAGGTCGGCACTAAGCCCAGATGCACTAAGCTCTCGTGCACCCCGCGCTCGATCTTCTCGACGATTTTATGCTCAACTGCCTCCTTCGCGACCCTAATGGCGTTCTTGATCGCCTCGGCGTTGGAGTTGCCGTGGGCGATGATCACCACCCCGCGCACGCCTAGCAGCGGTGCCCCGCCGTACTGCACCGCGCTCACCTCGCGCTTCAGCCTCACAAGCGACGGCCACAGGAAGGGCAGGCCCAATTTCGCTAAGAAGCTCTTCTCGATCTCGCGTTTTAAGTAGCGCACGGTGACGGTCGCCGCGCCTTCATAAGCTTTCAGACAGATATTGCCCGTAAAGCCATCAGTGACGACCACGTCGAAGCCCCCTTCGACGAGCCTATTGGGCTCGACGTTGCCGGCGAAATTGGGCAATTCTTGCTGCAGATACGCAAACGCCTTCTGCGCCTGGGTGTCGCCCTTTTGCGGCTCTTCCCCGATGTTGAGCAGCCCCACGCGCGGGTTTTTTACTCCCAGCACTTCGCGCATGTAGATCGTGCCCATGACCCCAAACTCTAGTAAGTGTTCGGGGTCGCACTCGGCGTTGGCCCCCGCGTCAATGATGAGGGTGCGCCGCCCCTCGAGCGTCGGGATGAGCACGCCGATCCCCGGACGGTCTATCTCGGGGAGCCTGCCCAGATTGAAGAGCGCCGCGGCCATGACTGCCCCGGTGTTGGCGGGGCTGACGAACGCGTCGGCCTCGCCCTGGCGCACCGCGCGAATCCCTTGAACGAGCGAGCTGTTCTTCTTCTTGCGCACGGCTTCGATGGGCGCCTCGTTCATGGTGATCTCTTCCGGGGCGTGCACAATAGAGTACTTTAAGCCCCGATGCTTGCTCAGCTCGCGCTCGATCAGTGACTGATCTCCGGCGAAGACCACTTCGATATCGTACTCTCGGATCGCGGCGACGCCCCCAGCGATCAGCTCCTGTGGGGGGCGATCACCACCAAGGGTGTCAAGCACGATCTTCACAGGACTTCCCTCCCGTATGATTGTTACACTAGCAGACTCCCCCAGGGCTGTCAAGTCACTTGCGCGGGAGATAAAAATTCACGCTGATATGAAGAGTGATGCCGAAGCTCGTGGCCGCGGTGATCTCCGGCTTGGGTAGGGGAACGGGCTCTTCTGGAGGCGGTTCCCCTGGCGGCGGGAGATTCGTCGTCATCGTCTGGGCGTAGACGAAGCCAAACTCAAAGTTCGTGGTCAGCTGCGCAGACCAGCTCCGCTCGATCCCAGCGGCTACTTCAAAAGCGAGCGTAGCCGTGCGGCTCTCGAAGCTGGACCACGGGTAAGGCGGCATGATCTTCTCTGAAGGCGTCTCGCCCTCGCGATAGACGCAACAGTAATTTCTATAGACGCTTTGGACGCTGATCGCCCGGCCGGCAAGATAGAGATCATCGTGAGGGTTATCAGAGAGCTTGAGCAGCAGCCCTCCCGAGAGACTCGTGAAGCTGCGCGGGTTAAAAGTATCGCTGAACCCCGACAGCCAGCCGCCCATCTCGATCGCTAGCAGATCACTCAGCCAATACTGCCCGGTAAGCGCCGTGCCTAAGGCGGGATCAATATCGCTTGGCCCGACGGGCATGAGCGCGTTGGGCAGAAAGCGCACGCCAATGCCCACAGAGCGCCCCACAGAAAGATTCTCCCCCTGGGCCCAGCTCGGCTCACCGATGCTCAGAAAGATCAACGCCAACAGACTGCCAACAGCGAGTGCGTATCTCACAGCTCCTCCTTACAAGCTATAGTCGCTCTCATGAGCGACTTCCAAGAACGCTGCTAAGAGATCAATCGCGGCTTGGATGTCGTCTTTATGGGCAGCCTCGACGACCGAATGCAAATAGCGAGTTGGGATGGAGAGCGTGATCGCGGCGACGCCCTCGCGGGTCATCTGAATTGCTCCGGCGTCGGTGCCCCCGCGTGGGAGAATTTCAAGCTGATATTTGATCTTCTTCTGCTCAGCGATCTGGCGCATCGTGCGCACGAGCTTGGGATTGGAGATCGAGAGAGAATCTTTAATTTTGATTGCAACCCCTGCGCCGAGCTTTGTCACCTGCTCGTGCTCGCCCACGCCGGGGACATCACTAGCGACAGTGACATCGAGCGCGACCCCAATATCTGGAGCAACGTTAAAGCTTGAGACCCGCGCTCCGCGCACTCCTACCTCTTCTTGAGTTGTCGCGACAGCGTAGATGTCACAGACGTGCTTCTTCGTTCTTCTCACAGCTTCGATCATCACGTAGACACCGACGCGATCGTCGAGCGCCTTGCACGAGACGAGATTTCCTACTTCTGTAAAATCTTGCTGGAGCGTGACGAAGTCCCCGATCGAGACGCGCTTTTTGACTTCGTCTGCGGGCAGCCCTAAATCTATGAAGAGATCTTTGAGCTCCAGGGGCTTTTTGCGCTCTTCTTCTGTGAGAATGTGCGGGGGCTTGGAGCCGATGATCCCGATCAGATCCCCCTTCTCCGTGTGCACGATGACGCGCTGGGCCATGAGAACTCTGGGATCGAACCCGCCGACGGGATCAATCCGCAAGAACCCAGACTTCTCGTCTATGTGCGAGACGAGAAAGCCGATCTCGTCCATGTGCGCGGCGAGCATCACCTTGGGGCCGCGCCCGCTGCCCTTCTTGAGCGCGATGACGTTCCCCAAAGCGTCGGTGCGGATCTCGTCGCAGATGCCTCGCAGCTCGCTTATGACCAAGTCCCGGACGGCTTCCTCGCGCCCCGGCACCCCGTGGGCCTCACAGAGCTTCTTGAGCAGTTCCATACTCTATCACCCTTGCTGTGAGATATACGATCCTTCACAGTAGCGCAGAGCGGGCGAGAAGTCAAATGCCCTCTCAGTCATTGACAGAGCCATCACAAGATTTCTATAATTTTCGTGTGAAGAAGATTGCCCTAGTGCTCAGCAGTGGTGGCCCACGAGGCGCGGCCCACGTTGGCGTCCTCAAGGTGCTCGAAGAGCAGAAAGTCCCTCTATCGCTCGTCGTGGGCAGCTCCATCGGCGCAATGATCGGTGGAGTCTACGCCGCCGGGGTGAGCGTCGCGCGCATCGAGCAAGAGTGGCTCAAGATAGACTTCTGGCGCATCGCCCGCAGCCTCCAGCCAACCCTGCCCATTCATGGCTGGTCGAGCGGCGCAGCGATCGAACGCTTCCTCAAGGAACTTCTTGGAGGAGATCGCCGCATCGAAGAGCTGCCCATCCCGTTCGTTGCGGTCGCGACGGATATAGATCGGGGCGAGCGCGTCTTGTTGCGCGAAGGCTCTCTCGTCGAAGCGATCCGCGCAAGCTTTTCGATTCCAGGGCTCTTCGTGCCGGTGGAACGCGACGGACGCCACCTGGCCGATGGGGGCCTGGTCAGCCCGCTCCCTGTGGACGTAGCGCGCCAGCTCGGCGCGGAAGCCGTCATCGCCGTAGATGTTAACTTGGGGTCGAAACGCTATCGCCTGAGCCATCCGCCCAAGGGCGCCCCAGGGCTCTTTGAAGCGTTAGATCTCTCGATTTCGATCTTCGTCTGGCGCTTGACGGAGCTGACGCTGGCGCTCAGCCCCCCTGATGTGCTGATCACCCCGGATATGCCCGATGACTCTCTTGTAGGCAATCTCAGCTACCATCGGGCTGAAGAGCGGATCGCCCTAGGGGAAGCCGCAGCCCGCAAAAAGCTCTCAGAGATTCAGAAACTGCTCGCTTGACAACGCCCCCCGAATGTGTTATAGTCTCACTAGACTGACATGTCAGTCTAGTGAGAGAGATGGCCCAGACAGTCTTAGATAAAGAAGCGCGACGGCAGCAGTTGCTCGACGCGGCGATCAAAGCCTTCGCTCGCAAGGGGTATCTGGAGACTTCGATTGACGATATTATCAGTGAAGCCGACGTCGCGCGCGGCACATTCTATCTCTACTTCCCCGGAAAGAAAGAGATCTTTTTGGCGATCATAGATCGCTACTTTGAGCTGGTGTCGGATCTGGTCCATCGCTTTATGGCGGAGGAGTGGCCGGCGCAGCTCGATCGGGCTCGCTTCCGGGAGCACGTGCTGACGTGGTTGCAGTTCTTCGCGCAGCATCGCAATTTAGCGAAAGTGATCTATCGCGAAGCGACCTCGATTGACCCGCAGTTTGAAGATCGTTGGAACCGTCTGAGCGAGACCGTGAAAAATTTTCTCACGGAGCGGTTGCGTCTGCTCCAGCGAGCAGGCCACGTGCGCCGCACGCTCGATCCTCAAGCCTGGGCGCTCTTCATGGAGGGGATCTTTCACGCTGTGATCTGTAATTATATCTTATCGTCGGAGCGCCCCGATCTTGAGTGGCTCGCTGACCAATGGGTGGACTTTGTGCTGTGGGGGATCTCAGAGAACAAATGAGCCAAGGCGGGTGATGAAACGTGAGAGTAGTGTTAGCGATGGGCTTGCTCATAGTCTTCGCTCTTGCAGGTGCTGCCCAGCCCAGCGAGCGCGTGGATCTGCTTCTCGTCGATGAGACCCAGACGCTTCAGGCCTCCTTGATGGTGCAGGTCTACGCGAGGGCTCTTCAAGAGTCCGGGCTCTTCAACTTCGACGCGAAGGTCGTCTCTGTCCAGTCGAGCTACGACGATCCCTTGGGCGTCAATCCTACAGAGAAACGCTACGAGCTGATCGTGATCGTGCCGCGGGGGATCGAGGACGGCTCGGTGCCCCAGATCTGGATGATCACCAAGCCCATCGGCCCGCAGACGCGCCCTCAATTGCTCGCGGCGATGGACCTCATTCGCCAGCGCGTCGAGCAGGGCTCCGGCGGTCTATTCAAGGCTTTGACAGTAATGGACGACGGCGCTCTAGGGATTTTCGCGACGATCTTTGAGCGACACGGTTGGCTGAAATGATGAAAAAGCTCTTTGCGCAAACGATCGTAGAGCACCCCTGGTGGGTGATCGGAGCGGTTCTGATCGTGACGGCGCTCTTTGCTAGCGCTATCCCGAAGATCCGCTTCGAGCAAGATTTTGAGGCGTTTCTCCCCCAAGACGATCCTGCGACGATCGCCCTCCATCGCGCGGAGGAGCGCTACGGCGACCAGAAGCTCTTCATGGTCGCTGTCGAGACTGATGACACGATCTTCAAGCCCGAAACGCTCAGAAAGCTCAAGGAGATGGAAGAGCTCTTTGAGCAGATCCCCGAGGTTGACGAAGTCCGCGGGCCGACCAACTCTCAAGTCATCTACGGGACCGAGACGGCAATCACTGTCGCTACAGCATTGCCCGAAATTCCCCAGACTCCCGAGGAGCTCGAGGCGTACAAGGAGCGCGTCTTGGGGGATCGGCTCTTGCGCGGCGTTGTCGTCTCTGAGGACGGCAAAGCCGCGGGGATTCTCATCCGTCTGAAGACCGGCGAAGAAGAGACCGTGGGCGTCGTCAACAGGGTCTTAGAGATCGCCGAGCGGTATCAAGGGCCGGAGCGCATCTACGTCGGTGGCATGCCCCGATTGAATCAGTTCATTGCGGAGAGCATGCGCAAAGACTTGTCGGTGCTCTTCCCCGTGATGATCGGCGTTATATTGATTGTGCTCTATGTGAGTTTTAACAGCCTTCGCGGAGTGATCCTTCCGTTGCTGACGGTTGTGCTGAGCGCGATCTGGGAGATGGGCACGATGGCGCTCCTGGGTGCGCCGTTCACGCCCTTCTCGTTCATCGCGCCCATCGTGTTGATGGCCGTGGGCACGGCGTATGGGATTCACATTCTCAATAGATACTACGAAGAAGCCCACAAAGACGGGCGCTCCCGCAACGAAGTCCTCACGGAGACTGTCGTGGCGATGCTCTCGCCCACCGCGATGGCGGCTTTAACGACGGTCGCAGGCTTCTTCGCGCTGCTCAGCTCGACGCTGTGGCCTCAGAGGGATTTTGGCGTCTACACGGGGATCGGCGTGATCTACGCGGCGCTCTTGGCCCTGACGCTCATCCCGGCGATCTTGGCGCTGTTGCCCCTGCCCAAGCGCGAACGCCAGAGTATTCTGTCACGATGGCTGCAAGGGCGTGCAGGGCTAGGGGGCTTGGCGCGCTTCGTTGAGCGCGCCGCGATCGTCATTCTGATCGGCGCGGGACTCATAGCTGTCCTCTGGGCCGTGGGCATCCCCCGACTGAGAATCGAGACATCAGCAAAAGACTTCTTGGGCAAGGGGCATCCCGTCATCGAAGCCCTCGATGTTCTGGAGCGCCATTTTGGCGGGAGCCTCCAGACGGGCATCGAGATTGATGTAGGTGTGCGCGACGGCTTGAAGGAGCCCGAAGTTTTAAAGAAGATTCTCGCCCTCCAAGAGTTCCTCGAGACGCTCCCCGCCGTGCGCCGCACCACGTCAATCACAAATCTCGTGCGCGAGCTCAACCAGAAATTCCACGCCGACGATCCCAATTATTACGCTATTCCCGAGGACCGCAAGCTCGTCTCGCAGTTATTATTGCTCTTCACGTTCCAAGGGGGCAGCTTAGGGCAGATGGCCCTGACGGATTTCTCTGCCGGGGAAGTGCTCGTCTCCATGGAATGGGTCAGCAGCACGCAGATGGCCGAGCTCGTTGACACTATCCAAAAATATCTCGATGAGCACTTTGCTCCGACGGCGACGGCCTCGGCTGCCTTGGCCAGCGACGGCTCGCTTCTTCAGATCAAGGCCGAACAAGTGGGAACGGTGCCCATCTACACGCGCTTGATGCAACAGATCAAAACCAGCCAGATCTGGAGCTTACTCACAAGTGTCGGCGCAAGCTGGGTGATTGTCTCGCTCTTGATGGGGTCATTAGTTGCCGGGATGCTCTGCATTGTGCCGTTGGTGCTGACGATCTTGACGGAGTTTGGCCTGATGGCGTATTTGGGTTTGCCCCTCGATATGAGCACGATGATGATCGGCTCGATCGCGATCGGGATCGGCATTGATTATGCGATTCACTTTGTCGAGCGATATCGTCTCGAATTCGCTCGTGACAGAGATGCGCGGCGCGCCTTAGAGCATACTTTCACGTACACGGGCGCAGGGATCAGCTACAACGCCCTGGCGCTGACCCTGGGCTTTGGCGTCCTGTGGATCTCCACGTTCAAGGGGCTCAACACGTTTGGGTCTCTTGTCGCCCTGACTATGATCGTGAGCGCCACGAGCGCGTTCACGGTCATCCCGGCGATACTGTTACTCTGGAAGCCGCGATTTCTCGCACGGCAAGCACACTCACTCTCAAAGGAGGTACTATGAAAGCTTTTACTAAGTTCGCTCTGGCCGTCATCGGGTTGGCGCTCCTCATAGGAGCTGTCTCTACACAAGCGCAGCAGCCGCTCACGGGTCCGCAGATCCTGCAGAAAGTCGAAGAGAAGGGCGGCATGGGCGGCACCCAAGGGGAACTCATCAGCGACGTCAAGTTCGACATCATCGGCAAAGATAAGAAGACGGCGACGAATGAGTTTCGGTTCTTCTGGCGGCGCAAGAAGGGCGAACCCGATAAGCTCTTAGTGGCGTTCGTCAAGCCCGACGACGTGCGCGGCACGCTCTTCTTGAGCATCAAGCCCGAAAATAAAGACGCCGATCTCTGGCTTTATCTGCCCGCGCTCGGAGCTGTCAAACAGCTCGTGAACACCCAAGAGCGCAAGGGGAGCTTCGCTGGGAGCAACCTCTCGTTTGAAGACTTGGGCAGTGGCTTCAAGTACAGCGAAAGCTACAACGCTGATGAGAAAGTCACCGAAGAGAAGATCAAGATCGCCGACAAAGAGTATAATACGTATGTGCTGACGCTGCGGGTCAAGAAGGAAAAAGAGAAGACCGAAGATTATCCGGTGCGCAAGCTCTGGGTGGAGAAGACGGAGTTTATCGTGCTCAAGGGTGAGGGCTACAACAAGACAAACAAACTCGAGACCGTCTTTGAAGCCCTCGCGTTGGGGAAGTTCGAGAACGACACTGTGCTCGATAAAGTGCTCATCAAGAACGTGCTCGACGGCAGCCAGACGACAATCACTTTCTTGGCGCGCAAGCGCCCAGCTCAACCGTTGCCGGACAATCTCTTCGACCCGAACAATTTAAAGAATTTAAAGATTGACGACCTCCTCAAGCTTTAAGCCCACTGGGAACGCTACTCCTGCCTGTGGCGTTCCCAAGCAAGGCCCCTCCAAGGGGGCGGTCTCCCTCCCCCGCCCCCTCCCTCCTCTCTCTTCTAGAGCCCTCGGCGCAACAAGAGCGAGAAAGAGAGCAGAAAACCAAAAGCTATCGCTAACATCCACCAAAAGCTCAAAGCAATAGTCAAGCTGAGCGCTGTGGTTCCCAACGCCCCAGAAAGAAGGACAATCGCGCCCAAACGCCTCAGATGCGCCCACATAACTACGTCGGAGGCCTCATAAAATTCCAAGCGTCGCGCAAAGAGCTCTACGTCCCACGCGATCAGCCCGCAGAGCACACTTCCCAACGCCGCCCAGCTGCTCCACAGTGTCCCAACTCCACTGAGCGCCACAAGCACCAGAAAATTTAGAGAAGCGAGCCAAGCCCTGCGCCCATAGCTTGCTATCACTGCGAGAAGCCCGAACATCCCCGCAAGCGCTGCCAAGTGCCATTCCCCACGCCCAAGCCACACAAGAGCTAAGAGCCCATAACCCAGAAGCCAACTCGCTCGCGCTATCCCCCAAAAGATTCGCTGGGCATTCATGATATTCCCCCCTCACCCCTTCTCTCCCCTCTCCCTCGGAGGGGAGAGGGGACGGGGGTGAGGGTGATCAAACTGTCCCTCGACGGATGAGCGCCGCGCGCCAGGCCGATCTTCCCAATTCCCCGCTGACGACGGCTGCCAAGGGTTTACTCACGTCCCAATCCACCACGCGAATCCCCACCCGGCGCAACTGCGCCAGCAACGCCTGGCGCTTGAGATGCTCCAAGCGCAGCGCAAGCTCGACTTCGGGAGTGGCCTCCAGAAACGCGCTCTCAAAGAGAATGGGATTGGGCGCGATGCAGAGCACTTCATATCTCAGTCGCAGATCAACGATCGTCTTAATGTCGGACTCTAAGATTGGGCCGATGAAGACCAACTGCGAGCCTGCAGGCAGCAATCGTGTGGGAATATTCTCTAGATCCTCAAAGACGGCTTTATTGCCCTTCTCGGCTGAGACGATGGCGCGCAGGAGTCGCTCGCGCTGCCAGCGGCCAAAGCCCGGCCACGTCCAATCTAAATACTTTCCGTAGATGAGCAGCCCGACTCGGTTCCCCTGAGCTGTGAAATAGTGAGCGAGCGCAAGCGCCGCGCGCACGCTGTGCTCAAAAAGACTTTTCCCTCTCACCCCTTCTCCCCTCTCCCTCAAAGGGGAGAGGGGCTGGGGGTAAGGGTTTATCACGTCGCTACGCTCGCGCGCGTCCAAGAGAATGATCACATCGGCGACGCGCTCTTGCTCGAACTCGTTCACGATTGGGCGATCTCGTCGCGCTGTCGCCTTCCAATTGAGGAAGCGCCGCTCATCCCCTGGATAGTACTCTCTCACTCCGAAGAACTCGATCCCCGCACCCCCAAGGCGCGCCTTCACTTGGCCAGAGAAGATGCGCGTGCGCCGCGGACGGATCATAATCTCTTCCAGACGCTCAAACGTCGGAACCACCAACAGCTCGCCCTCGCAGGGCAGCTCCATCTCCCGAAGAAAGAGCCCCAGCGTATCCGTCACCCTCACCGAGAGCGTTTGCCACCGAGCTAGGCCGCGCATCCCCGACACGACGTATTCGAGAGAGATCTTCTCTCCCCCTGGGAGGTTCGTGATCTTCTGAGCGCTCCCCTGGCGCAGCTCTAGCACGGTGGGCACACTGTCAACCAACTCAATCAGTTCGAGCGTTGCCCCAAGATTTTCGAGCTCGACACGCACCGTGACGGGCTCATCGCTCATAGCTCGCGTGGTGCTCAAGCTCCGCTGGGCCTTCAGCGTGACTGAGGGCAGGGCAAAGTAAAATCCCACAGCAAGATAGCATACGAGCGGGAGTGCGAGAACAAGCAATGCTCCCTGGCGCAGGATCTCACCAACGAGAATTAAGAGAAATGCAGCGCTTCCCAGAAAGGCCCACCGGCGCGGCCCAAGCATCATTCCTGAGCGCCTCCAATGGGCAAAGGGCGAATGCGTACGCGAGCCTCTTCCAACACCACGACGCTTCCTTGTTCCAAAGCTTCGAGAATTGCTGATAAGTTCGCTTGGAGCAATGCTACCTGAGCTTCGGGGCGACGTTGTGAGACTCGGCGAAACAAAATAACTGAAGGCTTCCGCTCCTTACGCAAAGCCAGCAAAGTGCCAAAATCGGTATCGGCGGATATCAACACGCGATCTTCTTGCGCGGCTAGCTCGAAGATAATCTCATCTGGAGCGCTCTGGAGCCCGTAATCTCGCACATGGGATGCTTCATGTCCCAACCGGCGTAGCCCTTCAGCCACAAGGGGCGACAGGGCATTGTCTACCAGAAACCTCATGGAACGGTAACGAGCGGCAATTCCCGCTCCTGCAGAGCCTCCGCTGCATACCGAAGCGCTTCACGGATGTCTTCCGGCTCCAGATCAGGATAAGCACGCAGGATCTCCTCTTCGCTCATACCATCGGCCACCATCGCTACGACTGTTGCTACGGGGATGCGCAGACCTCGCAGGCAGGGAACACCCCCCATATGATGCGGATCTACTGTAATCCGTTGGAATCTCATCATCCTTCACCTCTTCTCGGAGAGGTTCCCGTTTATTATAGCCTCAGCCTCACACACCGACAATTACTCTACTTTTGGCACGGGGACGCGCTCCAAGATCTCAGAGACAATATCGCGCTCGGAGAGCCTCTTCATCCACAGCTCCGGCTGCAAAATCAATCTGTGCGCAAGCGCCGCATGAGCAACGGATTTCACATCATCGGGGATGACGTAGTCGCGCCCTTCGAGCGCCGCCCGCGCCCGCGACAGCTTTAACAGCGCCAACGACCCCCGCGGGCTCGCCCCAACTAATACCCTGCTGTCGGCGCGCGTCGCTTGCACGAGCTCAACGATGTATCTCTCGATATCCGGGTGCACGAAGATCGTCTCGAGGGTCTGGCGCATCGCGAGCAACTCGTGGGCGTCTACAATCTTGTGCAATGTTGGCTCGTCCTGGCCGCGCTCGCACCGCCGCCGCAAGATCTCTTGTTCTTGCTCGGCTGTCGGATATCCCAGCGACAACCGCACCATGAAGCGATCAAGCTGAGCTTCTGGAAGTGGAAACGTCCCCTCAAACTCGATGGGGTTCTGGGTCGCCATCACGATGAACGGCTGGGGAAGGGGCAGCGTCTGCCCTTCGAGCGTCACTTGGAACTCTTGCATCGCTTCGAGGAGGGCTGCTTGAGTCTTAGGGGAAGCTCGATTGATCTCGTCGGCCAAGATGAGATTGGCGAAGATTGGTCCAGGGCGCAGCTCAAACCGCCCGCTGTGCCGCTCATAGATATACGTCCCGGTGATGTCGCCGGGCAGGAGATCGGGCGTAAACTGAATGCGCTTAAACTCTAATCCCAGCACGGTCGCGAAGCTCTTGGCCGTCAGCGTCTTGGCTAAGCCCGGCAGATCTTCAAAGAGAATGTGCCCGCCTGCCAATACCGTGATGAGCACGTGCTCCAAGACCGCGCGCTTGCCGATGACCGCGCGCTCCACTTCGTCTAAGATCTGCTGAGCCTTCTCAGCGATGGCTGTGAGCGCTTTCATAGGCCTCCCCGGCGAAGCTTTCTAAGATCTCCGTGAGGCGCGAGATCTCACGCAGTCTGGCTCTTTTCTGTTGAGGACTGATCGGCAGATGGGTGCTGAGCCACAGCCAGCTGCGCCGCGCTGCCGACCGGGGGAACTCTAAGTCTAACTCGCTGTAAAGCTCGGGGAAGATCTCCCCAAAGTGCCGTCGCGCTTCAGATTCGCTCATCCCGTGGCGCAGCATAATCCATTGGAGTGCGATATCGCCCACAGCGCGATGGACGTTCCAGCGCGCGAGTTCCCCCTGGCACGCCAGCTCGATCCGATGCGCGAGAGCTTGCACCGGCCCTACGGGAGAGATGCTCTCTTGGGAAGGAGAGTGTCTGCGTCCTTGCAGCACCAGATCGAGAACCGTCATATAGACCCCTAAGCTCCCTACGATCAAAAAGATCATCCAAACAAGCCCAACGGGCAAGCTCGCTACGCGCAGCTCCCACAGCCACAGCTCATAGAGCAGCGGGCGCAAGAGCTGCTCGCGCAGCGCCTCGCCGTAGGCAACCGTGAGCACCCCGGCGAGAGCTATCAGCCCCATCCCAATCCATAGCCATCGTCGTGTCATGCAGTCTGAAACACCTCGCGGCGCCCGTAGATCTGGGTGATCTCCTCAAGAAGTTGAAGCGCCTCGCGCTCCTGCTCTGGAGTCGGGCGCGCGGGGCTGTAGCGCGCCCACTCAAAAAGCCGCGACAGCCGAACAATGTGCTCTTCCAATACCCCAAGCTGCGCCAGGCGCCTCTCGAACTCACGGGTGGTCATGGCTCGCGAGATCTCTAGATGAAATCGCTCGCTGAGGAGCTGACACATCTCGCGATAACACCGCAAGATCGTCTCGTGCACCGGCGCGCCGTAGCGCAGCTCCTGGGCGTAGCGCCTTGTCAGATCAGCAAGCTCTTCAATGGGGGTCGTGCGAGTGCGCGCCCGCCACAGGCGCCACACAACAACGATCGTCACCCCAATCACGAGCAAAACCCCCAACACAAAGAGAAACGTAGCCCACGAGGGGACGTGAACTTGTTCTAATGTCGGGAAGGGCTGATCGGGCGCAGCAGGGGCAGTCCCTCCGCCCGCAGGGGCGCCTTTGGGCTCTCTGAAGAATGGCCGGTCGCGCCAGCGCAAGAGAATCAACAAGATCGCAGCAAACCACAAAGCTGCAGGGAGAGCGCGCTTGAGCGCCTCCCACAAGGACTTGGGACGAAGAACTGATACGACCATCGCAAAGAGTATCAAACCAAGAGCAGTCACGGCGATGATCTGCTCTATCAGAGGGGCAAGGCCCTGGCCGTCCTGGGGAGACGTACGGAGGGTGCTCGACGACTCTTCTGAGGGCTCCGCTGGCGGGCCGTAGCGCGTCCCCACAAACGACACGTGAGAGATGCTCGCAGCAAGGAGCACTAAGAGCGCGAGCACAACGATGGGCAGTCCAAAGCGCACTATCTTGGCCATGCTCTCACGACGATCTTTTCACTTCGATCCCCAGCTCGCGCAGCTGCTTCTCGCTCACTTCGACAGGGGCCCCGGTCAGCGGGCAATACGCCGTATTCGTCTTGGGAAAGACGATCACATCGCGAATAGAAGAAGCTCCAGCCATCAACATAATCAATCTGTCCAACCCCAGGGCGATCCCGCCGTGCGGCGGCGCCCCATATTCAAGCGCCCGCAAGAAGAACCCGAACTTCGCTTCCGCCTCTTCTTTAGTAAGCCCCAATAGATCGAAGATCTTCTGCTGCAGCTCGCGCTTGTGAATACGGATGCTGCCCCCGCCCAGCTCCACCCCGTTGAGCACAAGATCATACGCGTTGGCGCGCACCTTGAGAGGGTCTTTCTCCAAGAGCTCAAGATCTGCGCTCTTGGGCGACGTGAACGGATGGTGCTCGCTCACAAATCTTTGCTCTTGTTCGTCCCACTGAAAGAGCGGGAAGTCCAGCACCCAACAGAACTCCCATTGGCCTTTGGAGATGAGCCCCTCCCGACGCCCCAGCTCTACGCGAAGCGCCCCCAGCACGGTGTTTGTCATCTTGCGCTCTCCAGCGACGATGAGAAGAAGATCGCCTGAGCGTGCTTGGGTTCTCTGTTGTAGCTCTGTGACGATCTGCGGGTTGAGGAACTTAGCGATGGGCGACTCTAGGCCCTGATCGGTGAATTTCGCCCAGAGCAAGCCCTTGGCGCCGAGGGCTTGGGCTTGTTTCTCTAGCTCTGAGAGTTGGCTGCGAGAGTACTTGGCCCCACCAGGCAGACAGAGCCCTTTGATGACTCCCCCGCTCTTGACAGTATCCGAAAAGATGCGAAACTCTGAGTTGCTCAAGGTTTGAGAGAGATCCATCAGTTCGAGGCCGAAGCGCAGATCGGGCTTGTCCGAGCCGTAGCGATCCATCGCTTCGGCGTAGCTGAGCCTGGGGAAGGGGCGCGGCACGCGCACCCCTAAATGCCTCTCGAAGAGAAAGCTCAGAAGCTCTTCGATAAGTTCAGCGATGGGGCGCTCGTCAAAGACGAAGCTCATCTCGAGATCTAACTGAGTAAACTCGGGCTGGCGGTCGGCCCGCAGATCTTCGTCGCGGAAGCACCGCGCGATCTGAAAATACTTCTCAAACCCCGCGACCATCAAGAGCTGCTTGAAGAGCTGAGGCGACTGCGGGAGCGCAAAGAATTTCCCCGGAAACGTTCGGCTGGGGACGAGATAGTCCCGCGCCCCTTCGGGAGTGGATTTGGTGAGCATGGGCGTCTCGATCTCATAAAAACCGCGCTCGCTCAAGAAATTTCGAATATCTAAAAAGACGCGATGGCGCAGGGCGAAGTTCTTCTGAAGCTCTGGGCGCCTCAGATCGAGATAGCGATATTCCAAGCGCACTAGCTCTTGGGCTTCTTGGGCAGGGTCTATGACGTCAATCGCAAACGGCGGGGTCTTGGAGCGATTGAGCACCACAAGGTCTTCGACTCGGACTTCGATCTCGCCGGTGGGCAGCTTGGGATTGATGTTCTCTGGGGAGCGCGCCACGACTGTGCCGCGGGCGTAGATCACGTCTTCGCGATTGAGCTCGCGGGCGTGGGCATAGGCTCTCTGCTCCGGGCTGAAGATCAACTGCACGATCCCAGAGCGATCCCGTAAGTCAATGAAGATCAAGCCGCCCAGATCACGTCGCCGATGGACCCAGCCCATCAGCGAGACGACCTTGCCGACGTCGCTCTTGGTGAGCCTACCGCATTCTGCTGTGCGTTCCATCTGAGCTTAACTCCTTTGCTCAATTGTTTTGTGCTTTCCGTGATTCAAATCTCTTTCACACTTTGCGCACGGCCACCACATACGTCACCAAGCCCAGGGTGTCGTCGAGCACAACGTGTGGGGAGAGATGCTTGCGGCACCATTCGGCCATCTCTTCCGGGGCCACTGTGAAGTCCGACGGCTCTTGACGCCGTCCGGGCGCCAAGTGCGTGAAGACCAGCCCCTCGCGCGCGATCCGAAAGAGCTCGCGCAACAGCGCGCTCATATACCCGAAGGGATCGTCGCTGATAGGATAGCCCAAGACGCTCAGCAAGAAGACGATATCGAACTCGCCCTCCGCGAAGGGCTTTTCTAGCACGTCGCGGCGCTCAAAATATGGGCCAAAGCGCTTTACTGCTCCAGCAACCATCTTCTCGCTCAGATCGACCCCCAAATACGAGCGATACCGCACGCCCTGGGCGTCTAGATATTTTTTGAGATATCCCAGGCCGCAGCCGACGTCTAAAATCGTTCGCCCTGTCAGATCGAACTTCTCGACGGCGTGACGGAAGATCCTCTGCTGGACTTCCTCGTCGGGGTACTCGAGGACGGCCATGTCGTCGCCCGCTAAGACGATATTCCGAGCGTCGAAGAACGCCGCGTATTCATAGTGATCGCGAAAGCGCTTGGGCTTATAGAGCGCCATGCGACGACGCATGCGAGACCAGAGCTTCGCCAACATAGAGATCATTATATCGTCACTGACACTTCTGGGCTATCTCCGCGGCTGCGGAGTCGCTCAGCCCGCCAAAGTCCCGCGTATTATCTGCAACTATGGTGTCGCGACACTCGACGATATTCTGCGCACTGAGCGCCCACAGCCCATACGTGCGATTGTTTCGGATCACGCTCTTGGTGATCCAGACTGCGACATTCGTATGAGCGATCTCCGCGCCGGTGCTCCCGTTGCCTTCTAAGATCACGTTGCGCAGCGTCAGCTCGATCTTCCCCTCGGCGTCTATGCCGTCGTCGCGGAAGTTGCGCACCGTGAGATTCTCAAGGAAGACTTTGGCTGTGCCGCGAATGGTGATCCCGTCTACGTCGCCCAAGCCCGTGCCATCAATGATGACGCTCTCGCGCTCAGCCCCGCGAATTCTTATGGTCTTCTCGCGGATCGTCAGCGGCTCTTTGTATACCCCCGGCGCGACAAAGATGACCCCGCCGCCCGTGAGCAATTCTTTGGGGACGTTCTCGCTGACGTCGCCCAGGCCGTTGATCCCCATCCCCGTGTCCCAAGCGTCAATCGCTCCTTGGATCGTCTGGAAGTCTTGGGGAACTCGATAGCCGCTTCGGTTGTCTTCCCCCGACAGCTGCGACGCGCTGTCGGCGGAGATCCCGTAGCCCTTGTTGCCCCCAATGATATTATGATGAATCTCTACGCGCGAGCCCTCGATGCGCACGCCGTCGCCGCCGTTCCCCGCTACAGTGTTTTGATGAAGCACAACCCCCTCGCTCTTGATGATCGTTATGCCCTCGGTGGGGCTCTCCGAGATCGTGTTGTACTCAAGGGTGATCTTCTTGCTCTCCTCGATGCGCACCGGGCCGCGTATAGTGAGCGTCGTGATCGAGACGTTCTCCGTCTTTGAGATCGTGATCTGTCCCTGGAGTGTCGCACTCTGGCCGATGAGCTGAATGGGCTTGGTGATGGAGAGATTCTCTTGATATGTTCCCGATTGGATCTGCAGGGTGCTGCCGCTGCGGGCGGCATCAATCGCCGGCTGAATCTGCGAAAATGCGCATCCCGACGGACAGATCGTCAGCGTCTGCGGCGAGACCATCAGCACCCAGACTGCTATCACAGCTACGATCGCGACGACGCCCACCGAGCCAAAGATCACCCAGTATCGGCGATTGAGAATTTTCATATAGCGTTACCTCCGAGCAGAGAATCGTTCGCGCAGGCCGCGCCGGTAGAGCCAGCGAATCCCGCGCGCGATCCAGCGCGTCACTTTCTCACTATACGGATACCAAAAGACCTCGCGCTTGAGGCCAAAGCGATCTACGACGACCGTCTGCGGCCACGTGAATTGTCTCAGCCCCCACTCCCCGTGGCGGCGCCCCAGCCCGCTCTGCTTCACCCCTCCATAGGGCGCCTCTAAAATCGCAAAGTTCGTAATACAATCGTTCACGCAGACGTTGCCCGACTCGATATGCCGCGCCAGCTGCATCCCCAATCTCTTATCTTTCGTGAAGACGCTCGCGGAGAGCCCATAGATCGAATCGTTCGCCAACTGCAGGGCTTCTTCGATAGAGTTCACTCTCATAATGGGGATGACCGGCCCAAACGTCTCCTCGCGCATGATCTGCATCGAGTGATCAACGTTGACCAAGACCGTCGGCTCGAAGAAGAGCCCCTCTCTGCGCTTTCCCCCGATGAGAATCTGGGCGCCCTTCTCGACGGCATCGCGGACGTGGCGCTCCACGATCTCCAATTGTCGGGGCGTCGTGAGCGGGCCGATCTCTACACCCATGCGCAGCTCTTTCACCTTCTCCACGACTCTTTTGACGAATTCATCATAGATTGGGGCTTCGACGTAGACGCGCTCCACGGACATGCACGTCTGCCCGGTGTTGGTCAGCGCGCCCCAGACGCACGCGTTGGCCGCACGCTCAATATCAGCGTCTTTTAAGACGATCATGGGGTCTTTGCCGCCAAGCTCTAAGAGCACGGGGATGAGTCGCTGCGCGGCGCGCTCGGCGACCTTCTTCCCCGTGGCCACCGAGCCCGTAAACGCGATCCCGTCGCAGTGATCTACTAACGCTGCGCCGGTGTCGCCATAGCCGCAGAGCGTCTGCAGGACGTTTTCGGGCAAGCCCACCTCACGAAAGATGCGCTCGACCAAGAGCCCCGTCAGAGGGGTGTATTCCGAGGGCTTTAAGATCACCGCATTGCCGGCCATGAGCGCGGGGACGACGTCGCCCATAGCGAGGGTGAACGGATAATTCCACGGGGAGATCACGCCGACGACGCCCAGGGGCTGATAGACTACAAAGACTCGCTTGGTCTTGAGCAGATGGGGGCTACGAATCTCATCTCTGAGATAGCGCTCAGAGTTCTTCGCATAGAATCCGAGGAGATCGCAGCAATAGAAGACTTCGGCGACGAGGGCTTCGGTGCGGGGTTTGCCGGTCTCGGCGCAGATGGTCTCGATGATCTCGTCTTGGTGATCAACGATCCAGTCGCGGGCGGCGTAGAGGTAGCGGGCGCGCTGGGCGACTGAAAGCTTCTTCCAATGTTGGAAGGCGGCTCGGGCGCGGCGGACGGCTTCCGGGACGGCCTGTGGCGGGGTGATGGGCACTTCGGCGATCTGCTGTCCTGTAGTGGGATTGACGACCTTGAGCATCGGTGTTGTTTCGGCTGAGATTCCCATGCTTTTTATTCTACTCGCTCTTGGGGAGAAAGCAACTGTGGGCTCTTGGCTTGGGCCACGAGGCGCTGCGCGCGAGCGAAAGAGGCAAAAGGGAAGTACGCTTGACAAGAAGAGCTCTCATTCACTATAGTAAAGCCATGCGCGATGGGATCTTCTTGCGGTTTGTCATCCGCTGGGTCGTCTCGACAGTAGCCGTGGCCGTCACCACCTGGCTCCTCCAGCCCCATATCCGCATCGAAGGCGCAGAGTATCTGAGCACCGTGATCCTGGTGGGGCTGGTGCTGGGGTTGCTCAACGCTTTAGTGCGCCCCATCGTTATATTTCTGACGCTCCCAGCAACCCTCGTCACGTTCGGGCTCTTCTTGATAGTCATCAACGCGGGGATGCTCTGGCTCACGGATCTCTTAATACCCGCGTTCGTGATAGAGAATTTCGGGTGGGCGCTGCTTGGGGCGTTGCTCATCAGCCTCGTGAGCATGATCTTGTACGCCGTGCTCAAAGGTTGAGCTACGACAGCAGCGCCAGCGCTTTCTTCACTAACTCTTCTGTTGTTGTCGCGCCGGTGGCTTTGGCGCGCGCGACGGCGCGGCGCGCCTCATGCTCGCTAAAACCAAGCGAGCGCGTCAGCGCTTTGATAGCAAGCTCCTCTTGCGTCGTCACCGGCGCGAGTGTCGGCTCGCCGCGCAGCGGGATTTGAGCGATCTTCTCTTTGAGCTCGACGATAAGTCTCTCGGCGGTCTTGCGCCCCACGCCCTTCAGATCTTCCAAGAGATCCCGTCGGTTCTGAAGGATAGCTTCGGCGAAGTATTGCGGCGTCGTCGCCGAGAGAATCCCCATGGCGACTTTGGGGCCGACCCCGGAGACGGAGATCAACAGCTCAAAGAGCTGGCGCTCTTCGGGCGTGGCAAAGCCGTAGAGGGCGAGATCGTTGGGCGTGTAGTGCAAGTGCGTATAGATCTTCACGGGGCCGGTCTGGCCGCGCAGCGCCTCCACCGTCGCCTTGGAAATAGCGACACGATAGCCGACGCCATTGACGGCCAAGACCACTGAATTCTCTGTGAGCTCGACGACCTCGCCCTCGAGAAAGTCTATCACGGCTTCTCGAACTGCTCGTCCCCGACGCCGGTGTTTACTTTGAACTCCACGACCTCGACATTATCAGTCAGCTCTTTGTCTTCGAGCGTCTTGAGGGCAAATGGCACCCAGAAGCCTTCAACACGACGATAATCGCTCAACAGTTGCTCCTTGGTCTTGCCCTCTGATGTCTGAGTGACGATCTTCAAGGGCACGAGGCGCTCGGTGTCAAAGTAGAAGTCTGCCGACTTCCCTTGATCGGTGGTCATGCGAAGGATCTGCGTCTCTTGCCCGTCCACCTGAGCTGTGCCGACAATCTCGAACTTGTACTCCGGTCGAGCGATGTTCCACAAGAGCAAGAGCGAATCGAGCTCAATGGCCTCGCGGAGCTCGGTGAGCGCTTGCGCGGGCAGATCGCGCATCCGACCGCCAACTTCGACCCATCCCTGAATGCCATTATAGATATAGACTACTTGGCCGCCCGCAAATTTTACAATCTGTCTCAGCTTATTGGGAAGCTTGATCCAGACTTCGCCCTCGACTTTGGCCTCCTGACCTCCACGAAAGAGACTGCCACGTATTTTAACATACGTATCGCGGATCTGGGCGACCCTCTCAAAGCCCCCCTGAGCGGCGAACGCTCGCTCGAGGAGCGCCTTGGCTTGGGGAGTGACCTGCGCTTTCCACTCTAGCTGAGTTGGGCCCTTGGGAGCTGCCAGTGCCGCAAGAAATTCTGCATACGGCTTGGCGCGCGCCGTCACCGGCTCCAGCCAGTCCACAACACCCACGCTCTCTATGGGCAAGCCGGGCAATAGCTCCGTCCTGCCCTCCAAGATCTTCACGTCGCTGAGCAGGACGATCGCGAGATTCTCCGGATCGAAGCGATCTTTGATCGCTTTGTTGGCTTGCTCGAGAGTGACCGAGCGCACCAGCTTGCGCCAGTTGCGACTCCGATCCATCGAAAATCCATAGAAGTCGTTATTGAGGATGGTCGTCGTCAGCCCTGAGAGCGTCTCTAGTCTCAGAATGTAACTGCCGGCGATGTTGTCTTGAGCGGCTTGCAGTTCTTCTTGGGTGATCCCGTTCTCCTTGAACTTCTTGAACTCGTCTAAGACAAGCTGGAGCGTCTCGAAGGCTTGGTCGTTGCGAGTGAACGTCGAGATTCTGAAGTACCCTGGGAAGCTGTAGCTGGGGAAGTAACTGAAGATTGAGTAGGTCTTGCCCGCCTTGGATCGGATGATTTGCAAGAGGCGCGACGAGAACGCGCCGCCGCCCAGGACGTAGTTAGCTAACACTGTTGGGATATAATCTGGGTCGGTGACGGCCAGCCCGAAGTGCCCGATTTCGATGTGGGTTTGTGTCTGACCGGGCTTGTGGACAAAGCGCACTTTGTAGCCCTGCAGCTTGACGGGCTCCGGCAGGGGCGCCGGAGGGATGTCGCCCTTCTGCCAGCTCCCAAACGCTTTCTTCACCGCAGCGATGACTTCGTCGGCTTTCACATCTCCAGCGACGGCCAGCACGGCGTTATTGGGCCGATAGTAGATCCCGTGAAAAGTGACCAAGTCATCGCGCGTGATGGCGTTGACGCTCTGCTCGCTCATGGAGCGCCCCAGAGGGTGAATCGTGCCAAAGAGCGCGAAGTCCAGATGAGCTGAAGCCAACTCTGATGGGTCATCGCGCATCCCGCGCACGCTCGCCAGGAGCTGATTGCGAACGATCCCCATCTCTTTTTCGGGGAAGTTGGGGTTCTGCACGATGTCCGCTAAGAGATCCAACCCAACTTGGAAGTCTTTCTTGAGGACGCGAGCGGTCACGTCGGTGCGCTCAACATCGGCGCTCGCCCCTAGCGAGCCGCCGACAAAATCAATCGCTTCCGAGATCTGATCGGCGGTTCTATTGGTCGTCCCCTGGCGCAGCATCATCGCGGTGAACGTCGCTAAGCCGGTGCGGTCGGTCGGCTCGTGGATGGCTCCCGCGCGCACCCGTAGAGAGAACTGCACGATGGGCAGCGACGGCTGCTCGATCACGATCACTTTGAGCCCGTTCTCTAATGTGACCGTCTTGATCGGGGGCAGCTGAATGGGCTCGACGTTGCTCTGCTGCGCCCAGACTGTGACCAAGCTGAGCACCACGAGCGCCAGTGCCCACTTCATAGCTGAGAACAGTCGAACTGTGAACTGTTTCATTGCGTGCCTCCTTCGGGCTTGAGCGTCACGATCGTTAAGTTTTCTCTCTTAAAGTACGTCTGCGCGACGCGCTGGACGTCTGCCGCGGTGATCGCGTCGTATTTGGTCTTCACTTTCTCAAACTCCTTGTAGTCGCCGTAGATAACTTCAGCTTCGGCAATGGCGTTAGCCACGCTGGAGAGCGAGTCCAAGCTAAAGATATACTGCGCCGTGAGCTGATTCTTCGCTTTTTGCAGCTCTTTGTCGTCAACGGGCTCGCTCGCCAAACGCTCGATCTCCGCTAAGAGGGCTTCTTTGACTTGAGCGGGGTCTTTGTCAGGGGTGAAGAACGCATAGATGAGCATCGTGCCCAAGTCTTTGAAGACCAAGGGAAATCCCCCGGCCCCAACGCTGATCTGCTGCTCGCGCACGAGATGTTTATAGAGCCGCGAGCTCTGCCCGCGCGAGAGAATAAAGCTCACGACTTCGAGGATCGGCTGATCGGGGTGGCTGCTGCCGGGCAGTTGATACCCCCCGATGATGACGGGCAACTGCACGGCCATCTCCAGAGTCTCCTCGCGCATCTGCGTCTGTGGGGGAAGCGTGATCAGAGTCGGCGACGGAGTTTGAGCCTTGGGAATCCCCCCAAAGTGCTTCCTCGCCAGCGAGAGCACCTCGTCGGGGCGCACATCCCCTGCGACGACTAAGACGGCGTTATTGGGCGCATAGTACGTCTGATAGAAATTCTGAAGGTCTTCGAGGGTGATGTTGTCGAGATCTTCCATATAGCCTTCGGGGCCCTTGGCGTAGGGCGTGCCCGCGAACGCGATGTCTCTGAATTTATCGAACGCTTTGCTGACGGGCTGGTTCTCCAAGCGCAGGCGCCACTCCTCTTTGACGACCTCACGTTCAGAATCTAAGTGCTCTTGGGTGAGCACGAGATTGTGCATCTGCTCCGCGAAAAGATAGAGTGCCAAATCGAGCTTCTCTTTGGGCAGGCGCGCCCAATAGCCTGTGACGTCGTCGCGGGTGAAGGCGTTATCTTGGCCGCCCGCTTGGTCAATGAGCTTGGAGTGCTCTTCGGGACCGACGTTTTTAGAACCCTTATACGCCATGTGCTCCATCAAGTGGGCCATGCCGCGCTTGCCGGGGGGTTCGTCCTTGGAGCCGACGCGATACCAGACGTTGACCGAGACGACCGGGGCTGTCGTGTCCTGATAGACGATCACTTTGAGCCCGTTGTCGAGCGTATACGCCGAGATCGCGCCGACGGCGGGCGCGGGCGGCTTGGTCAGGGTCCAGACGGCTACGACGACTATGGCTACAGCGACGATGACCACCGCTCCGGCGATCCACAGCGTTGAACGCTTCCTCTGTTTTGGCGCTTGCGCTTCCATAAGTTACAGTAACGTGCCTCCTTGAGAAATAGAATCTCCCTTGGTGGGTATTCTACGGCATAGCGGAGCAGAGGTCAAAGATCAGCTGCGATGCTCCGGCAGGCGCGTGTCGATGTGAAAGATTTTATAGAGATAATCACGAGCAAGCAGCGCCGTCACCCCTAAATAGAGCGCCAGCACAGCAAGCACAACGCCCCCAAGTGTCCCCCACCCAAATCGCGAGGCGTAATATCCCCCGGCGATTGCCAGCCCCAAGCGAATAATGCGATCTTCGATCCCCAAGCGGCCGGGCCGGGCAGGCCGCGCCTCTTGGGGCGGCTCCCGGCCCAGCATCTCGTACTTGGGCGTCTCGATCTCGCGAAACTCTCCGCGAAAGATCGCCAGCACGATCAGTGCCAGCGCCCCCACGCCCAACAGAACCCCCAGGAGATTGACCGGGTCCATCTCACTCGTGCGAGTGATCGCCTCGCAAACTCTTGATGTACGCGATGATCGCCTTGAGGTCGTCTTCGCTTAGCTGCCCTTCATAGATGGGCATGAGATTGGCCTGAAAGCCCTTGGTGATCTTGGCATTAGGGTTTAAGATAGACTCTCTGAGATATTCTTCATCGGCGACGACTTTCGTCTCCGTGCCGTCGGGGAGAATGACTTCGACTTCTTGTCCATAGAGCCCCTTCCACGTGGGGCCGACGAGGACCGTCCCATCGGCGCTGTGACATGCCGTGCAGCCGATAGAGCTCGCAAGATACTGCCCGCGCGCGACTAACTGCTCCTCTTCGGACTGAGCCGGAGGAGGTGCGGGCTGCTCTGCCGCAGGAGGCTGCGTCGGTTGCTCAGGCTGCGAGGCGGGCTGCTGCGTCTGCTGTCCCCCGCCTCCGCAGGCCGTCACCACAAAGAGCACAAGCCCTAAAACAATCCCGTGCAACATCCATCGCTGTATAGAACTCACTGTCATCTACCTCCATAAAGATATTTTAGCGCAAACTCTTGATGTACTCAATGAGCGCTTGGAGTTCCTCGTCGCTGAAGCGCCCTTCGTAGCTGGGCATCACGTTCTGAAAGCCTTTGACGATCTTAGCTGCCGGCTGCACGATCGCTTCTTTGAGGTACTCTTCGTCAGCGACGATTATCTGAGTTGAGCCGTCAGGCAGCGTGACTTCGACGTCGTGCCCAAAGAGCCCCTTCCACGTGGGGCCGACGTTGGGCGAGCCGTCCACGCTGTGACAGGCGACGCAGCCCGCGCTTCTATAGAGCTCTCGGCCCTTGGCGATGCGCGGGTCTTCAGCGGGCGGCGGCGTCGGGGCGATGCCCGCGCGCAGCTTCTTTGGGTCGTTGCCCAAGCTCACCAAAAACGCCGCTAAGTCCCGAAGATCTTTCTCGCTGAGATAGCGATAGGTGGGCATGACCGACTTGGGCTTAAATTTCCGCGGGTCTACCAAGTGCTCGATGTGATACCGCATATCGGGGATCTTGCGGCCGATCACGGTGAGATCGGGGCCGTCGCGCTGCGTGCCCAGCATCGTGAAGGGATAGTGCACATAGTCCCCCATCTGAGAGACTTCGTCGGGGCGGGCGCCCTCGGCCCAACCCGTCTTTATGTCCTCTGGACGCAGATAGAGCGTATGACAGTACGTGCAGCCATTCGCCAAATATACGAAATATCCCCGATAGGGCTCGCCCTTCAGACCGGAGCCTCCGGGGTCGGTGACGGTCTCCCCGGGCTTCCAGTCCCAGGCGCGGGCCGTCGGAGGAATCTGTTGGGCTTGATTGGCGGGGATAATATAGAGCACGAGCGTGAAGAGCGTCATGATGATCACGAGCGCCCCCAGGGCGTGATACCCCGCCGTCGTCCAGCGGCGCGGGCGCAGCCTCCCGTAGAGCGCCCAGAGCATAAACGCAAGAATTCCCGCGCCAGCTAAGACAACCAAGACCCAATAGATCGGCGAGGCCTGAGCAGGCGCTTGCCACGGCTGATGCTCATGGCCCATCGGCTGCGTAGCTAGGAAGAGAAAGCTCATGCGGTCACCGTCCTTTCGGCACGCGCGGGAGCAGGCTCGGCGATCTCATTCATGCCCTCTTCAAATTTGGGTCCGACTTGCAACGAGCGCACGATTAGATACCCAAAGAGCCAAAAACCCAACACAACCCCGGCGCCCATCAGCGTTCTGAAGAATCGAGCCAGCCACACCGCCGAGATCGTCTCGTAGATCGTATTGCCCAAGATGTTGATGCTGATCGCGGTCACCAGGCCGGAGTGCGTGAACCCTAGATAGAACAAGGGGAAGACTACGGCCATGATCCAGAAGACCCAGCTCGCCAGAGTGCGACTGTAGAGCTGCCTGCCCGTGACGCGCGGGAAGATATATATTATCGCGGCGATGCCGTAGCACGTGAACGCCCCCGTGAGGGCCAAGTGCGCGTGGGCTTGGACCCATTCCGTGAAGTGCACAAACCAATTGACGGCGTGAGTCGCCTGGAACGGCCCCTGAATGCACGTGAACAGATAATAGACCGAGCCGAAGATCGCGAAGCGCAGCGGGAACGACTCGAAGATCTTGCGCCAATTGTTCGCCGGCGTCGCCAAGTGATTGACGACCACAGCCAGCACGGGGATCGCTAACAGCACCGAGCTGACCACAGCGAACTCGCCGATCCACGTGGGCATGGGCATCTGCAAGAAGTGATGGAGCCCGGTGCCCGGATAGAAAGCCATGAGCGTCCAAAAGCCCAAGATTCCAAGTCTGTGTGAGTAGACGGGCTGCTGCGCCGTGATGGGGATGAGATAGTACGCGATCCCCAGCCCCAACGGGGTAATAAACAACCCCACGGCGTTGTGCAGCCACCACGCGTGAATGATCTGATTGCCCAGCCCGGAGAACGCCAACACTAAGAAGTTTCCGGCTAGATATGTGATCGCTGTGGTGTACAGCCCACCGAGCAGATACCAAATAGAGACGTAGAGCGTGGGCTTGGTGCGAGCGAGCACCGTCGCGTGCACGCTAATAATAATTGCGACGGCACACAGCACAATGAGAATATCCACGAGGAGCGAGGCTTCCGCGTACTCGTAGGGCTGGATCGAGAGCAGCGGGTTCCCCACGATCCCCGCCCAGATGAGCGCTAAATTTAATAAAACAGCAAGATTCCACAGCCAGCCGGCCCAGTATGCGAGTTTGGGGTATTTGAGCGGGACGCCGCAGAGCTTGGGGACGATATAGAAGATCGCAGCGACAAAGCTCATTCCGATCCAGCCGTAGATCACCAAGTTCGTATGGAAGATGCGCGCTTTGCTGTAAGCGAAGTGCAGATCCGCAAGGAAGTTGAGCGCATCCGGCCAGAGGAACTGCAACGACATCAACGCGCCGATGAGCGGCCCCAGGGCCAGCCAGACCAGCGATGAGAAAAGCCAAAGCTTGACGACGCGCTGTTCGGTCACGGGTCATCCCTCCTTGAGCTTTTTAGCGCGGGCTGGTGAGAGCGAACGGCCCGATCAGAAAAGCGTAGACGAGCCACGCCACCACAGCGACCCAAATCCACCACGGAAAGCGCCCCTCCCCTTCGGGAATCTCTAGATCGCGCTTTTCTTTCTGGGTAGCTATCTCCTCCCCCTTAAGCAGTGTGAAGTTAGCGTAAGTATACAGCCCGACCCCAGTGAGGGCAAATGACGCACATCATCTTTATGGATGATTTATATCATTTGCATCGCCCTCGAAGACTAGCTATAATCATCACTGCCATAGATCAGCCTCAATTATGACACGCATCACAATGGCGAGAGGCATTACGGTATGGCTATCTCATTTATATTAGTTCTGATCGTTCTTGGCGCGATCGTCCTCACAGCCAGCGGCATCTGGTGGTTCACCCCCTTGGCTTCAAACTGGAACGAGATAGACGGTGCCTTGCTCATCACTCTCGCGGTGATCGGCATTGCGTTCGTCGTGCTCAATATCGTCTTAGCGTATTTTGTGCTGCGCTATCGGCACCGCGAGCAGAGCCGCGCCCAGTTTCTCCCCGACAACCCCAAGCTTGAGAAGATCCTCATCGGGATTACAGCGTTGGGGATAGTAATTCTTCTTGCACCGGGGCTCTTTGCGTACTCGCGCTTTATCAGCCCGCCGCGCGACGCCCTCACCATCGAAGTTGTGGGGGAGCAGTGGCGCTGGAGCTATCGCTACCCCGGCCCCGACGGCAAGCTCGGTCGCGCCAATCCCAAGCTCATCAGCCCCAAAAATCTCTTCGGGATTGATCTGACCGACCCCGCTGCTCAAGACGACATCCTCTCATACAGCGAGCTCCATCTGCCCGTGGGGCGCCCGGTTCTCTTGCATATCCGCTCCAAAGATGTGATACACAGCTTCTTCATCCCCAGCTTTCGCGTCAAGATGGACGCCGTCCCCGGCATGGTGACGCACTATTGGTTCACTCCCACGGTCATAGGGAGATTTCAAGCCGTCTGCGCCGAGCTGTGCGGCATCGGCCATCATCGCATGCAGAGTCCCGTTATCGTTGAGAGATTAGAAGACTTTCAGCAATGGTTGGCAAAGCAGCCGACCGTCGCGACAACTGTCAAGCCCTAGGAGTGAGAAGAGATGACCCATCACACGCACCACGAACCACAAAGCTTCTGGACGAAGTACATCTTCAGCCAGGACCACAAAGTCATCGCTATTCAATACACGATCACGGCGCTGCTCGTTGGGCTCTTTGGGCTCGTGCTCTCGTGGCTCATGCGGTTGCAGTTGGGATTCCCCGGAAGTTTTCAGTTTTTAAATCCCGGCTCGTACTATCAGATGCTGACCCAGCACGGCATGATCATGATCGTCTATCTGTTGACGGCGATCTTGCTGGGGGGTTTTGGGAACTATCTCATCCCGCTGATGATCGGCGCTCGCGACATGGCCTTTCCGTTCTTGAACATGCTCAGCTACTGGGTCTATCTGCTCTCCGTGATCGTCCTGATGGCGGCGTTCTTCGTGCCGGGAGGGCCGACGGGCGCGGGCTGGACGCTCTACCCTCCGTTGTCGGCTTTGCCGAACGCCGCGCCAGGATCGGGATGGGGCATTAAATTGATGCTCATCTCTCTCGTCATTTTTATCGCCGCGGCGACGATGGGCGGCCTCAACTACGTCACGACCGTCCTGCAGTGCCGCACCAAAGGGATGACTTTGATGCGCATGCCCCTGTCGGTCTGGGGGATCTTTATCGCGTCGGTGATGGCGCTCTTTGCGTTCCCGGCGCTCTTTGCCGGCGGGGTGATGCTCTTATTCGATAATCTCTTGGGCACAAGCTTCTTCATTCCCGCGGTGACGCTCTTTGGGCAGCAGCTCCCCCGCGAGGGCGGCAACCCCTTACTCTTCCAGCACTTGTTCTGGTACTTTGGGCATCCCGAAGTCTACGTCGTGATTCTGCCGGCGATGGGCATTGCGTCGGACTTGATCTCCACGCATGCGCGCAAGCCGATCTTCGGCTACAAGGCGATGGTGCTCGCCATGGCAGCGATCGCTTTCATCGGGTTTATCGTCTGGGCGCACCATATGTTCGTGAGCGGCATGAACCCGTACTTTGGGTTCTTCTTCGCCGTGAGCACGCTGATCATCGCGATCCCCTCGGCTGTGAAGGTCTATAACTGGCTGCTGACGCTCTGGCGCGGCAATATTCGCCTGAATGTCCCGATGCTCTTTGGCATCGGCTGGATCAGCACGTTTATCATTGGGGGATTGACCGGGCTCCCCTTGGGAAACGTCGTTGCCGACGTGCCCCTGCACGACACGTACTTCGTCGTGGGGCACTTTCATTTAGTTATGGGCGTGGCGGCGCTCATGGCGATCTTTGGAGGGATTTATCACTGGTTCCCCAAAGTGACGGGGCGAATGCTCAATGAAACGTTGGGCAAGCTGCACTTTTGGGTGACGTTCGTCGGGGCGTATGCGATCTTCTTCCCCATGTTTCTGATGGGAATTTTAGGCGTGCCGCGACGGTATTTCGATTTCAATGCGTTGCAGTACCTGCCGCCGCAAACTAGCGCATTGAATATAGCGATCACGGTTGCGGCGCTGACGGTCGGGGCGGTGCAGCTCATCTTCTTAGGGAATCTGATCTGGAGCGCTCTTTGGGGCAAGAGGGCCGAGGCCAACCCCTGGGGCGCAACAACCCTCGAATGGCAGACGCCCACGACCCCGCCTCCGCACGGCAACTGGGGCGCACAAACCCCGACAGTCTATCGCTGGGCCTATGACTACAGCGTCCCTGGAGCCGAGCGCGATTTCATCCCCCAGAACGTTCCTACCGAACCTCAGGTTCTCGTAGGTGCGCAAAGCACGGTGAGATAGCTTTTATGACGGTCCATCACAGCCCCAATGGCCACAGAGACTCCGTCACGCCGGCTCGCGTGGGGGTCTGGCTCTTTCTTGGGGTAGCCACGATGATCTTTGCGGCGCTGGTGAGCGCATACATCGTGCGCATGGGGTCTTCGGATTGGCATTCGCTGCCCAAGCCGGGGCTGCTGTGGGTCAACACCGCGATCTTGCTCTTGAGTAGCGCGGCGCTCCAGTGGGCCACCATCGCCGAGCGCCAGGGGGCTCACAGAAGCGCACGGCTGGGCTTTGTGGCCGGTGCTGTGCTCAGCGCGCTCTTCTTGCTGGGGCAGCTATGGGCATGGGCTGTGCTTCACAAGCTCGGATATTTTCTCAATACGAATCCGTCGAGCAGCTTCTTCTATCTGTTGACGGCGGTGCACGGCCTGCACTTGCTCGGCGGGCTGATCGTCGCGGCGTGGACGGTGCGCTCGAGCGAACGACTCCAGTTATTCGTGACGTACTGGCACTTTCTCACCGCCGTGTGGGTGGTGCTCTTTGGATTGATCGTGCTGACGTAAAGGGGTGTCCTATGGCGCAACAGACGCAGTCTCGTGAAGATCGAGCCCTCGCCTTGCCCCGCTGGCTACGCGATCTTGTCGCTGACTGGTCCTCAGACCAGCAGACGTTCAAGGTCAACTGGGGCAAGGCGATGATGTGGATCTTCGTCGTCAGCGACACGTTCGTCTTTGGTTCGTTTCTGTCGGCGTATGCCGCGGCGCGGCTGAGCGCCACGCTCCCTTGGCCCGATCCCGCCAAGGTCTTCGCCCTGCACATTGGGGAGAGCGAAGTCCCGCTCCTGCTCATCGCGATCATGACGTTCGTGCTCATCAGCAGCAGCGGGACGATGGCCATCGCCGTCAAGTACGGCTACGAGCGCAACCGTGCGAAAGCCGCGCTCTTTCTCACGCTCACGGCGCTCTTGGGCCTGACGTTCGTCTCGATGCAGGCGTTCGAGTGGACGAAGCTCATCCGCGAGGGCTTTCGCCCGTGGACCAATCCCATAGGCGCGCCGCAGTTTGGCTCGTCGTTCTTCATGATCACCGGCTTTCACGGGCTGCACGTCACCGCCGGGGTGATCTACCTCGCTATCGTCGCTTCGCAAGTGCTGCGCGGCGCTTATGAGAAGATCGGCTACCAACGGGTGGAGATCGCCGGGCTCTACTGGCACTTTGTAGACTTGGTCTGGGTCTTCATCTTCGCGTTCTTCTATCTCTTCTGAGGGGGCGAGAGACTATGGAACACTCTGGCGAGCAGCATCATCCCATCAGGGTCTATTTGGTCGTGTGGGGCTTGCTCTTTCTGTTGAGTACTATGTCGTACTTGGTGGACTTCTTTGAGGTGCGCCCCAAGGAGCTTGCGTGGTTTTTGATCACGGCGTTTGCGCTGCTCAAAGCCGGGCTGATCGTCAGCTACTTCATGCACGTGCGCTTTGAGCGGCTCAGCCTCGTCTATGCGATTCTGCTGCCTCCGCTCTTGATCGTAGCTTTAGCGGCGTTCGTGATGGCCGAGGGCGGCTATGTCTTCGACGTGCGCGCGCTCTTCTTCGGGAGGTGATTCTCTATGCGCATCGGGGCGCTGGCGGCTACGCTGATCTTTCTCTCAGAGAGTTTGGGCTTTGCCGATCACGAGCTGCGCAAGAGCGTCTTTGAGTCGTTGGGCCCGAACGCCTGGGGGATGTATATCTTGCTGCCCATCCCGTTTCTAGCGCTAGGGGTCATCGGGTATTTTGTGTATCGCGCTTGGAGGGCGTCCGGTTCAGAGGGCTCGCCCCCGTCGCTCAATTGATATGCAGACTTCTGTGCTCTTTCGCCGACTGAGCATTGTCGCTCTTCTTGTGACTTTCGGGCATCTGCTCTTTGGGAACATCGTGAGCGGGACGGATTCGGGGATGGGCTGTGGCCCGCACTGGCCCCTCTGCCAAGGGCAACTCTTCCCTCCGCTCACCGATCCGGCGCTCGTGATCGAGTGGACCCATCGGCTATTCGCGGTGCTCGTGGGACTGAGCATTCTTGCGACGACGCTGGTCGCCTGGCGGCGCGAGCGACGCTTCCTTGGCCTGGCGGCGACCTCGTTCGTGCTCGTCGTCGTCGTTGGGATCTTCGGAGGCATCACTGTCTTATTAGAACTGCACAAAGCCATCTCTACGGCGCACTTCGCGTTGGGGACGTTGCTCTTTGCGCTGCTCGTGGTGCTAGCAACGAAAGCCTACACCAAAAGTGAGCAGCCGTTCGATGCTCCAAGGGGATTGCACCGCTGGGCGCTCGCTTCAGTAATTCTGATCTATCTGCAGGCAGTCCTGGGGGCGTATGTGCGGCACAGCCAGGCGGGGATGGCCCTGCCCCTCTGGCCCTTTCTGACGTTCTTCCCCAACTTGGCTGTCAGCCCCATCGCCCATCAGTGGTCGCATCGGCTCTTGGCGCTGATCGTCTTGGGAGTCGTCTCGCTCGTGGCGACGCGAGCCATCCGAGCGGGCTATCCCGCTCTTGGGATCGGCTCTCTCGCGCTCGTTCTCATTCAGATTGCCCTGGGAGTGCTTACGGTCTGGACGCGCCTCAACCCCGTTATGGCTATGCTGCATCTTGCGGGCGCTTTGGGGCTGCTAGGGCTGCAGATCGTGCTCGTGGTGCGCAGTTGGCCAAGCCCTGAAAAGATCAGCAGTCGCGCACCTGCAGGGGAGGCGCTATGACGACCGTCGCTCAGCGCGCAGCCCTGCGCCAGGCGGTCTCAGACTATCTGGCGCTGACGAAGCCCCGGATCACGCTCTTAGTCTTGGTAACAACGGCGGCAGCGTTTTGGGTTGCCTCCAAAGAATCATTTTCGATTGCGCTCTTCGTGATAACTTTAGTAGGGACGGGGCTGGCGTCGGCAGCGGCCGGGGTCTTGAACTGTCTCATTGATCGCGACGTAGACGCGCTCATGGCGCGCACGCAAGGGAGACCCTTGCCGGCGGGGCGGGTGCACCCTCTCTCTGCGCTGCTCTTTGGGGCTGTTCTTAGTGTTGGCTCTTTCGTGGTGCTCGCGTGGGGGACAAATCTCTTAGCTGCGAGCCTCGCGCTCGTGGCGATTCTCTTCTATACTTTTATCTACACGCGCTGGCTCAAGCGCACCTCGCCCTTCTGCACGGAGGTCGGCGGGATCGCCGGGGCTCTTCCCCCGGTGATCGGCTGGGCTGCGGCGACCGGGGAGATCGGAGCTCCGGCGCTGGTGCTCTTTGGGATTTTATTCTTCTGGCAGCCTCCGCACTTTTGGGCGTTGGCGCTTGGGCGAACCGAAGAGTACCGTGCGGCAAACCTCCCGATTCTCCCCGTGGTGTGTGGAGCGGATGCCACGCGCCGCCGCAGCTTGCTCTACACGCTGGCGCTCCTGCCCACAAGCCTCTTGCTTTCGTATCCGTTGGGCATCGCTGGAATCTTCTACGCGGCGGGAGCAGCGATGTTAGGGATGGGGTTGATCTATCTTGCGTGGCGGGACTGGCGCGCCCCAAGCCCCGCAGGAGGGAAGAGGCTCTTTCTCTACTCGATGCTCTATCTAGCGCTCGTCTTCTTGCTGATTGTGTTGGATTCTTAGCTATGAGTTCACTCGAGCTGATCCCCCCAGCCAATGCTGCGCTCAACTTCTTCAGTGCGGTTTTGATCTCCCTGGGGCTGTACTTCATCAAGCGCGGACAGCGAGAGAATCACCGACGGTGCATGGTGGCGGCGTTTGGGCTTTCCGTGCTCTTTTTAGTATTGTATGTGATTCGCTATGCGCTGACCGGCCCCACGCCCTACACCGGCCCGGCTCGCCCGCTGTACTTCTTTATATTATGGACGCACACCCCACTCGCTGCGATCACGCCCATCTTGGTGCTCATAACGCTCCGGCGTGCGCTGCGCGGGGACTTCGCTCAGCACAAAAAGATCGCCCGCATTACCTTCCCCATCTGGCTCTACGTCTCGGTGACGGGACTGCTCATCTATGGGATGCTGCATTATGTCCGTTAATCTTTATTAGCGGACATAAAATACACGGTGATGCGAGAGAGAAAACCACGAAACAATGCGGACTTTCTCCGCGATTTCAAATTATAGCCCCTCCATTGGCTTGGGAGGGGCGCCATCGTGAAAGAAAATAGATTCCCAGCCTGGGGAGGCACGGAGATGCTTTTAGACTGATAAGCTTTAAAGAGCCATTGCCATCGCTTCTTTCACGGGCAGTAGAACGGAAACTTGCACGGCTTCTTCTCTGGCTTGGGCTCCTCGGGTTTTTCTGGTGTTGGTTCCTGGGGTTTCTCGCTCTTAATATTAATTTCTAGTGTTTTCTCCCCGTAAACGATCGTTTCACCAATGATTTGCGTGTCTTTGTAGGGCTCGTCCGGCTCAGAGTCCTCTTGAGCGTCGGTGCCCTCATCGGTGATGTTCATAAGCTCCACCGTGAGGCTGTTGTTGCTGGGGAGCTTCTGCAAAAAGCTGAGCAGCTCGTCGAGCGAATCGAACTCCGGCGTCTCGTCCCTGCCGCTGCGCCGCGGCCCGCCAAACGCCACAAGCGTCACGCTCGAACGATCCAGCTCCTTGGGAAGCTGCAGCTTTCCCTCGACCTTCTGCTCCTTGCCCCGGTAGGCCTGAAGATTCACCGTATAGTGAATAGTCTCCCCTGGGGCGTAGCTCTTCTTGTCGGTCTTGAGCGACTTTACTCGCAGAGCCCTCACCGCGCGTTGCACCTCAAGCTCGATATCTATCTGAGTGAAGCCCAGGTCGAGGAACTCGTTGCGCGCGAGAGTAAAGAGCGTCTGGGCGATTCTTAACGGGCCCGTGACGGCGATATCGCTCAAGCTGGCAAAGACGTCCGTTCGGGTCAAGGGCTCTTTCAGCTCTTGGGCTTTCAGAGTATAGCGGGCGATCATCGTCCCTGGCCCGATGCGATTGAGCGTGCGGTCCACCGCGTCCAAAACCCCAACCAACAGTAAGAGCGGCATCAGGCTCTCATAATACGCGATGCGAAATTGCACGCGATTGGTCGCCCCAAGATCTCGGTCCTTCACCGTCAACGAGACGGAGAGCGAGCGTGGCTCAACGTCGGTCACCCCACCCACACCCTGCCAGCGATCCTCCAAGATAGCCCCGATGGTCTTCCCTGGGACTCCCAACTTAAATGGCGTCTCCAGCGACTCGACCGTGTCTAAGATATACGCTTCCGTCAAGAAGAACTCGGCCTCGCCCGCGGGAAGGAGCCAGTGCCCAAACCCTAAGAGAATCTCATCTTCAATATACGAGATCGTTCCGAACGCCCCAACGGTGACATCGCCGTCGGTGAGCATCACGCCGAAGGGGGAGCCCTCCTGGAGCGGGATGGGCTCGCTCGTGTACGATTCAGCATGGGCTGAAGCCCCAGAGAGCCCCGTGGGCTGTATCCGCACGCTGTAGCGCTCTTCTAACCCTTGGGCAAGCTCGTGCACAAAATCTTCTTGGCCCACCGAGAAGAGCGCCTGGCGCATCCCCGCGGCGCGCATCAAGCGCTCGCTCACCCCATCTTTCAGATACTGTAACGCGCGGCCAGCCAAACCCGATACGAGCAGAGGCGTCGCCGCTGAGAAGACCCCTCCCCGATACGGAGTTCCCTCTCCGCTTGCGGAGAGAGGCAGGGTAAGGAGATCGGGAAGTCGCCCAAGCCGCGTCTGCGCCTTCTCTCTCAGAGGCTTCACCAGAGCGAGCATCGTCTCGATGGGGCGCACGAGCGCGATGGGCTCGGCTCCCACTTGGAAGCCCCATGAGCCCCAGAGTGCTCCAGCTAGCTTATTATTGATATAGATGGGGCTGCCGCTCATCCCCGCGGCAACTCCCCCAGCTTGGCGGATCGTCGGCCCGCCCACCCGAACGACAATGTGGTCGTCCAAAATGCCGGGATTATCAATGACATCAATGACCTTCACGGAGAACGTCTGGATCTCTGTGCCCTTGATGACCGTCTTGCCGAAGCCCTCCATGCCCGGCTTGATCTCACTAAATGATATAATCCGACTCTGAGAGTCAGCAGGACGCACCCCTAAGCCAACAGCTATGACCAGCCCTAGCGCTACCGCAGCGATGACTCGAACCTTCATAGACCCTCCTCAGAATCAGTTCGTCAGTTCTGAGTTCGACAGTTTTATAACTGCCAAACTGGGAACTATCAACTGTCTAGCTGTATTGGACGCGGCGTACGATCTGAGCGGCCCCTTCTTCCATGCTGGCCACCGGCGTGATCCCGTGCGCTTCTAAGATCTTGCGCCCTTCCTCTTCGTTGGTGCCGGTGAGGCGCACTACGAGGGGAACGCGAATCCCTAGCTCCTTCTGGGTCTCGACCAAGCCGCGCGCCACTTCATCGCAGCGCGTGATGCCCCCGAAGATATTGATAAACACGCCGCGCACGTCCGGGTCCGACAGCACAATCTGCAGGGCTTTCTTCATCACTTCCGCGCTGGCCCCGCCCCCAATATCTAAGAAGTTCGCGGGGCGCCCGCCCTCCAGCGCCACAAGATCGAGCGTGGCCATCACCAAGCCCGCACCGTTCCCGATAATTCCAATAGTGCCATCGAGCTTGACGTACTGCAAGCCCGCTTGCCTGGCCGCGCGCTCTTGGGGGCTTCCGGCAAGCTCTTCTTCTTCCCACCCTGCCAGCTCCGCCGGGACATCGTCATCGTCAATGATAAACTTTGAGTCTATGGCGATGAGGCTGCCATTGGCTACCGCGAGCGGATTGATCTCGACAAGCTGAGCGCGATATCGCACAAACGCTTGATAGAGCTTAAAAAAGACATCGCTGAGGGGCTTTATAAGAGTTGGCGCGACCTCGGCGTGGAAGAGCGCCGTGCGCACTTGATAGGCCTGCAGCCCAATGAGCGGATCTATGTGAAATTTTATGATCTTGTGCGGCGAGGTCTTGGCGAGCTCCTCGATCTCCATGCCGCCCTCGGCCGAGAAGATGACGACGGGCTTCTTCGCCGCGCGATCAATCGTGATCGACAGATAAAATTCTTGCTCGATCTCGACGGCGCGGGTGACTAGGACTTTTCTCACGCGCTCGCCCTTGATCGTCATCTGTAGGATATTTTCTGCGTGAGCGCGGGCTTCTTCGGGGGTGCGAGCGAGCTTGATGCCGCCGGCCTTGCCCCGCCCGCCCACCAAGACTTGCGCTTTCACGACCACCGGGCCGCCCAGCTCGCGCGCGATCTCCTCGGCTTCTGATGCCGAAAGCGCGATCTTGCCCTCAGCTACGGGAATCCCGACTCGACGAAAGAGCTCCTTCCCTTGGTACTCTTGCAGTCTCATAGGGCTATTTCTTGGAAGTTTTCATCTCCTCGCGCAGGGTGCGCCACGCTTGCCCCAGACTGCGCCCCAGCTGAGGCAGGCGCGTCGCCCCAAAGATCAACAGCACCAGAGCGATGATGAGAAGCCACTTCATGGGCCAACCTCAGCTTTAGCTCTGCTTTGCTGCCGGCTGCTCGGAAGGCTCCTTCTTCTCTGGTGAGGGGGGAGGGGAAGGCTCAGCGGCTTTCTCGATCTCTCGTCTGATGCCTTCGGCCTCTTCCTTGAAGTTGCGGATGGCCTTGCCCAGGCCACGCGCCAATTCGGGGAGCTTCGACCCACCAAAGAGCAGCAACACCACAAGAAAGATCAATAAGAGTTCCGGAGCGCCAAGATTGAACATAAACGCACCTCCGTGCTCCTTCCACTCTAGCAAAAAGTGCCCGACAAGTCAAAGATACTTAAGCGCGGGTCTTATGCCGGAGCTCCCAGGCGATCCGCAGCCCCTGCAACGTCAGATGGGGATCGTAGATCGAAATCTCTTTGATGTGCTTGGCGAAGAACTCCCCTCGGCCCCCCGTGGCGATGACTTTGAGATCTCTGCTATATTCAGAACGGAAGCGCCGGATCAGCCCGGAAACTAAATCTAAAAATCCCAGCACAAATCCCGAACGAATATTGTCGTCAGTCGTCTTGCCGATGACGCTTTCGGGGCAGCGCAGTTCGACCTCGTAGAGCTGTGCGGCGCGCTGGGCGAGAGCGGAAGCGGCCAGCTCCATCTGCGGCGCGATGGCCCCGCCCAGGAACCTCCCGTCTTCGGAGATGAGATTGAACGTCGTGGCCGTGCCGAAGTTAATCGTGAGCGCCGGGCCGCCGTAGAGATAGAACGCCCCGATCGCATCGGCGATGCGATCCGTTCCTACTTTGGAGGGTTCCTCGACGTCGAGCTCTATCAAGCCCCAGCGGTAGCTCAAGAATTCGGGCTCGACGGAAAAGTGCCGTTGGAAGGCGCGAGCGAGCGCCGCGTTAAGATGAGGCACGACGGAACTGATGATAACATGGGTGGGCTTGGGCCAGTCTGAAAGCAGTGTCCTTATGAAGAGCCCAAGTTCGTCGGCTGTGCGCTCTCGGTTTGATGCCAGCTGAAAATCCGTGAGCAGCTTTTTCCCAGAGAACAAGCCGAGCTTGGTCATGGTATTGCCCACGTCAAGGGCCAAGAGCACCGCACGAGCTTTTTTCTTTTTGATAGCCATATTCTCAACAAATCTTTACAGATCTTATGAACGAGCTTGTCGCTGATCTCCCGGTGACGCGGCACAGCAGAGATCTTCTTATTCGCTGGATTCTAATAAATCGTATGCCGAGGGCCTTCACGCAGAAGCTGGCAACCGTTCTGTTCCAGGTGCCGAAGCACATCGCGGCGCTTCATTCACAGGACAACGACGACTTCTTCTTTGATAACGGGCCTGCCGGCAATCTCTTGTTCGGTGAGCTCTCGGTTGGCTTGGAGCACCAAGGCGATAGCTTCTTTTAAGTTTTCGCGCGCTTCTTCGAGAGTTCGCCCTTGCGTATTGGCCCCCGGCAGCTCTTCTACATAGGCGATCCACCAGTCGCCATCTCTCTCAAAAACAGCCGTAAAACGATGCTCCATGAACTCCTCCTCTCTCAAGTATCGCCTAATGATAATCTGTGAGAGCCTCACCGTCAACGGAGCCGGTTCCACTGAGGCGTCGCGTACTTCTCGACGGAGAGCTTCTGAGCAAGAGCGTGCTCGGCGGGCGTCAGCTCCCCAGGGACGCATTCGACCCCAAAATATTCTTGAAAGCCCTCGATCAGAGCGCGCTTCAGCTCATCTATTGAAAGCTCTTGGCCAAGAGCCTCGCTCACGCTTATAGCCTTGCGGCGCAACGCCGATGCAGAGATTTTCATCAGCGCTTCCCAAGCTTCAAAATCTATAGTGATGGGGATCGAGCCATGCTGCAAGAGCGATCGTTTCGTGCGCACCTGGGCGCTGCCGATGATCTTCTTCCCCTGCACGGTCAGCTCAACGAGCGCTGGGGCAGCAAAACACGCCGCGCTCGCTTCTTTTGCGCTCACCCTTGACGGCGAAAATTCTGCGTGGAGCCCAAGCTTCTCTAGCCCTACGGCTAACGCTCGACTGATCCTCTCGTGCGACTGGGCGACGCTTGCGCCTAGCGCTTCTATAGGCGCAACGATACTGTAGGTCAGCTCGTGATCGTGCAGGACGGCTCGGCCGCCCGTGGGCCGTCTTATCCACTCAAAACCCCGGCGCGCGCACTCGTCGAGATTGACGTCGTGCACGCTCTGAAAGTATCCCAGCGAGAGGGTCGGGCGGGCCCATCCATAGAAACGCAGCGTGATATGTGGCTGCTCATCGCACACGAGCAAGAGCGCTTCGTCAAGGGCCATGTTCCAGGGTGCATCGTGCGCTTCAGTATCAAGGACGCGCCAGCACTTAGGGAGTACTTCAATATCCACGAGCAGCTTCCTCCCACTCAGAGGGGGACCAAGCCCAAGCTGATCCTGAGGGCCTCATCAGCTCATCTGGAGGATTAAGGGCTTCTATTCGATTCGGTGCAACCACCTCTCTCGAAATTCTTGGATCTCTCGCCTAAGATCCTGAGAGAATATAGCTCGACCAAACAAAGCTATCAAGATGCCCAAAGGCACTATAGCAAAAATCGGATAATAGATCGCGACGACACCGCCCACAACGATGATGATCAAAACCGCAAGAGACCACGCTAACTCCCGAGGGGTTGATAGCTTCCCAAAGATAATCTTCATGGTCAGCTTATTATTATAGTCAGCTATATCTTCGGGAGCAAGGGGATCTGCCCCGCTGCTGTCACCTTGCCCCTAGACGGATTTCTTTTGCTTTTGTCAGTACAATTCGGTATAATTGTGCATCAGGGGTGAGAGACCTTGGTAGAGAAAGCTCACAACGCCAACTCCGTAGCCACCGTGAACGAATACGGAGCCGAACAGATCAAAGTTTTGGAGGACTTAGAGGCCGTGCGCATGCGCCCGGGGATGTACATCGGGGGCACGGGCCAAGACGGCCTCATGCACCTCATCTGGGAGATCGTGGACAACGCCGTTGACGAGCACCTCGCCGGCGCCTGCACCGAGATCAAAGTCATCGTCCACGAAGATAATAAAATCACCGTCTCGGATAACGGGCGCGGCATCCCCACCGAGATCCATCCCGAAGCCGGCATCAATACTGTCGAATTAGTCTACACAAAGCTCCACGCCGGCGGCAAGTTCGACACCGGAAGCTATAAAGTCTCCGGGGGGCTGCACGGCGTCGGCGCTTCCGTTGTCAACGCGCTCTCGGAGTTTCTCGAGGTCGAAGTCCGCCGCAACGGCAAACGATACTATCAGAAATTCCAGCGCGGCCGGAAGGTCTGCGAGCTGCAGATCATCGGCGAGGCCACCGATACGGGCACGACCGTCACGTTCTTGCCCGATCGCGAGATCTTTGGCGAGATCAAATATGACTTTGCCCGCCTCTCCCACCGGCTCAAAGAGCTCGCCTATCTCAACCCTGGGCTCTCGATCTATCTGGACAATCGCATCACCGGGATTCAAAGACACTTTCGGTTCGAGGGCGGCATCGCCGCTTACGTCAAAGAGCTCAACGAAGGGCGCAAGCCCCTCCACGACGACATCATCTACTTCAAGGACGAGAACGGAGCCTCAGGGTTTGTGCTCGAAGTGGCCATGCAGTTTACCGACGAGTACGACGAGAACATCTACAGTTTCGCCAATATCATCAACACCAAAGAGGGCGGCACACACCTCATGGGCTTCAAGACCGCGCTCACGCGCGTCTTCAACGAATACGGCCGCGAGAAGAAGATCATCACCCAAGACGCCGAAAATCTCGATGGGCGAGACGTTCGCGAGGGCTTGACGGCTATCATCTCCGTGAAGCTGCGCAACCCCCAATTTGAGGGACAGACCAAGACAAAGCTCGGCAACCCCGAGGTGCAAGAGCGCGTTTCGAATATTGTGCGCGAGCAGCTCTTGCTCTACTTCAACAACAATCCGGGGACAGCTCGAATACTCTTGGAGAAGGCGCTCCGCGCCCAAGAGGCTCGCTTAGCCGCTAAGAAAGCCAAGCAGCTCGTCCGCCGCAAGGGGCTGCTGGCGAGCACCACCCTGCCGGGGAAGCTCGCCGACTGCGCCGAGAAAGACCCGGCCAAGTGCGAGCTCTATATAGTCGAGGGCGACTCCGCCGGCGGCAGCGCCAAGCAGGGGCGCAACCGAGAATTCCAAGCGATCCTCCCCTTGCGCGGCAAGGTCCTCAACGTCGAAAAAGCTGCGCTCAATAAGCTCTTGGATAACAAAGAGCTCAACGCGCTCATCACCGCGCTAGGCACGGGCATCCGCGAGGAGTTTGATATCGAGCGCTTGCGCTATCATAAGATTATTCTGATGTGCGATGCGGACATAGACGGGGCGCATATCCGGACGCTCTTGCTCACGTTCTTGTTCCGTAACGTCCGCCAACTCATCGAGCGCGGCCACGTCTACATCGCCAAGCCGCCGCTCTACCAAGTGAAGAAGGGGCGCCAGGTCTTCTATCTCTACTCCGAAGAAGAGCTGCAGCAGTGGCGCAGCCAACACGATGGTCAAGCGGGGCATTTCGAGGTGAAGCGCTACAAGGGCCTCGGCGAGATGAACCCCGAGGAGCTGTGGGAGACGACCATGAACCCCGAAAAGCGCATCCTCAAGCAAGTGACGATCAACGATGCCCTCCAAGCCGAGGAGCTCTTCCGGGTGCTCATGGGCAGCGAGGTCGGCCCACGCCGGGACTTTATCTTAGAGAATAGCGACATGATCACGAACTTGGATATCTAAGCTGTATACTAAGCAAGGTGAGATCAATGGCCCAGGCCGTCGGCGCACTGCAGAAGATCGTCTTGACGTATGATGACTACCTCCGGCTGCCCAATGACGGCAGACGCTACGAGATCTTAGAGGGGGAGATCCTCGTGAGCCCGTCACCCACGACGAAGCATCAAATCGTATCGGGCAATCTTTATGCCATCCTGCACCATCACGTGCGCACGCACAAGCTCGGCCTCGTCTTGCACGCTCCAACCGACGTGGTCTTATCCTACACCAACGTCGTTCAGCCGGACTTGCTCTTTGTCTCCAACGCGCGCAAAAAGATCATCACGGAACAGAATATTCAAGGCGCTCCCGATCTGATGGTCGAGATACTGTCCGAGGCAACCGAGGAGCAAGATCGCACGGCAAAGATGCAAATCTATGCCCGCCACGGTGTCAAAGAGTATTGGCTGATCGATCCCGACCGCGAGACCCTCGAAGTCTATAAGCTTGATGCCAAGGCCCGCGCTTTTCGCCACGCCGCCACCTACCAGGGCGATGAGATCTTCCGGCCCGCCCTCTTCCCGAAATTAGAGATCACGCTGGCGGAGCTATGGGAATAGCTTTTTCGGATTTGCTCTCCTGGGCCCGCTTGATCATCTTCAAGCGAAAGATCTCCTCGCGCTCGCTCTGCTCGAGCACGTCCTCGATATAGCGCTTCTTCGCCCGGAGCGCCGGGATGATGTTCTCTTCGAGGGCGTTGATCTTGGTGTTGAGGCTGCGCATCTCCCGCCCCACCGTCTTAATATTATGCTCCAGATGCGCAATGTCGAGCATCTTGTCCAATAATCGTTCGGCGAGCTCCGCACAGGCCTCGATGCGGCTGCTGATGCCCGCGGGATTATAGCCGCGCGAGAGCAGGTCGCGCTGAACCTGGGGATGCTGCGCATGGAAGATCTTCGTGCCCATGATGTTGTCGCGCGTGATCTGGAGAGTGATCTCTTGGCCGGTGGCCAGAGCTATCGAGCTGAGGGTGATGGCGCCGTCGCGCGCCCGCGTCAACGCGATGAGGTCTTTGAGGGTTTTGAGATCCGCCACCAGCGCCTCGCGGCGCCCCTTGTACTGGCGCACCATCGCCAGAAATTGGCTCAGGAGCGCTTCTTTCTTCTTCTCGAGGATCTGCTTGCCCTCCTGGGCGATGGCCAGCTCGGCCCGGGTGCGCAAAAGTTCATCGCGGGTGGCTTTGATCGTCTCCATGGCGTCCTCCAAAGCGCCGCTCGCGCCGCTGATACTCGAGAATCGCCCTGATGAGCTCCCTCTTGCCGAAGTCCGGCCATAAGACCTTGGTGGAGACGAATTCCGCGTAGGCCAGCTGCCACAGCAGGAAATTGCTGAGGCGCATCTCCCCACCGGTGCGGATGACCAGATCAGGATCGGGCGTGCCGTTGGTATAGAGGAAGTGGCGGAAGCTCTCCTCGGTGATCTCGTGGGGGGCCAGGCGGCCGGCCGCGGCCTCGCGCGCGACCGCGCGCACGGCGTCAATGATCTCCGCTCGCCCCCCATAGTTGAGGGCCACGGTCAGCGTCAGCCTTCGGTTGTGTTTCGTCTCCTCGATGACGCGGCGCACCTTCTGGACGAGCCCCGGGGGAAGCTTCTCTTCTAATCGCCCGATGACGCGCACGCGAATCCCGTTGCGCTTGAGTTCCTCAAGCTCCTCATCAATAGCCTGCTCGAGCAATCCCATGAGGGAGCGGACCTCGCTTGGGGGGCGGCGCCAATTCTCCGTAGAGAACGCATAGACCGTGAGATAGGGGATGCCCAGCTGCAGGCAGGCCTTGATCGTGCGCTTGAGGGCTTCGCGCCCGGCTTTGTGGCCCTCACAGACGTTGAGCCCACGGGCCGCCGCCCACCGCCCGTTGCCATCCATGATGATCGCCACGTGGGTCGGCATGCGCTCCCGATCGAGCTGCACGACCGCATCCTCAGCTCCCGCGAGCGTTGCTGCCATAGGCTTGTACCGCCCCCTTGTAGTCCTGACGATCTTCGATATAAGCAGCGACGGCGCGCAGCACGCGCGCCGCTGTCGCCCCAAACTCCTCCTCGATGGGGTGTAAGCTCTCGTAGACTTTCGCGAAATTCTGAGCGATAAGCTCATAGGCGTGGTCCACCGCGCCGCTGCGCTTGAGGATCTGGCGCACGTGCTCCAGGGCGCCTTTGGCGTGCTGGGGGTCCTGGAGAGCCCTCTGAAGCACAGCGCGCTCCTGCGGCGCGCTGTTGCGGAACGCGGCTAAGAGCAAGGGCGTCCGCTTCGCTTCGAAGAGATCTGCCCCCTCGTCCTTGCCGATGGCATCCCGGCTCCCAAACATCCCCAACAGATCATCTTGGATCTGGAACGCGATCCCCAAGGGCACGGCATAGGCGCTCAGCAGGGCGAGCTGCTGGGGGCGAGCTCCCCCTAAGACCGCTCCCATATGGAGCGGGCCCTCGGTGGTATATCCCGCGGTCTTCAGCTCATAGACTTTGATAATCTCTTCTTCGGTGAGCGTCTCCAGGGGACGCATCCCAAGGTCGACATCGAGCAGCTCGCCAAACGCCACGCGGCAGATGACGTCGCTGAACGTATGCACAGCGCGCAAGCGCGCCTCAAGGGGGAAGTCAGCATGGGCGAGGATCTCGTACGCGAGCGCCGAGGCGATATCCCCCATGAGCACGGCCATGGAGAGCCCAAAGTGCTCCGCTTCTGTGGCGTAGCGAGCGCGATAGTGCGCGTGATGAAAGTATTCTTCCCAGAGGCGATGCATAGTGGGGCCGCCCCTGCGCTCGAAGCTGCGATCGATCACGTCGTCGTGGATGATGAGCCCCGCCTGGAGCAGCTCGACGGCGACGGAGGCTTCGAGGATGGCGCGGGCGCTCTTGCCCCCCAGGCACAGATACCCGCAGCAGAAAAGAAGGGGGCGGATGCGCTTGCCGCCGCGACAGATAAATTGCTCCAAGCTAAACGGGCGCTCCCCAGCAAGCGCCTCCCTGGCCAAGGGCGGCAGGTCCTCCCAGGCGCGAGCCCTTCGACTGAGCGCCTCCCGCAGGACCGCCGTAAACTCCCTCTGGAAGATCGCCACGATCTCGCCGATCGGCCGATCGCTCGTCAGCACCTCTAAGATATTGACCATTGTCTCATACGATACGAAAGAGTTCACGCGCTTTCAACGACCCTTGTCCCCTCGGCTGGGGTATGGACGCGCACCCGCATATATTTCTGGATAAAGTGCTCTTCGATGCGGCGCAAGGCATCGCGCGGGACCTCGCCGAGCAAGTCCCAGGCAAGCTCGAGGCTCTCGTGCAGGGAGCGCGGGCGCTCCCCTTGATTGATGAATTCCCTCTCGAAGCGCTCGGTGAAGCGCAAGATCTTGCGCTCGCTCTCTCCCAAGCCTGCCATCCCGATGATCGCCGTGAGCTTCTCAAGCTCTTTGCCCTGGGCGTAGAGGGCATAGAGCTGATCTTGCACCTGGCGATGGTCTTCCCGCGTCTTGCCCTTGCCGATCCCCAGGTTCATCAGGCGCGAGAGGCTGGGCAGAGGGTTGATCGGGGGATAGATCCCCTTGCGGTCGAGCTCGCGGCTCAAGATGAGCTGCCCCTCGGTGATATAGCCCGTCAGATCGATGACCGGATGGGTGATGTCGTCGTTGGGCATGGTGACGATGGGCAGTTGGGTGACCGAGCCCTGCTGCCCTTTGATGATCCCGGCGCGTTCGTAGTTTGTCGCTAAGTCTGTGTAGAGATAGCCCGGATAGCCGCGGCGCCCTGGGATCTCCTCGCGCGCGGAGCTGATCTCCCGCAGGGCGTTGGCATAATTGAGCATATCCGTGAGGATCACCAAGACATCTCGTCCCTTGTCGAACGCAAAGTACTCCGCGGTGGTGAGGGCGAGCCGCGGGGTGAGGATGCGCTCGATCGTGGGATCATCGGCCAAGTTGAGAAAGAGCACGGAGTTGGCGATGGCCCCAGAGTCCTGGAACTCTTTATAAAAATAATTATACTCGCGCGAGGTGATCCCGATCCCGGCAAAGACCACGATGAGCTCCCCCTGGGATTGGCGGATGACCTGGCGGGCGATCTGCACGGCGACGCGATTGGCGGGCAACCCCGCCCCCGTGAAGATGGGGAGCTTCTGCCCCTTGACGAGGGTGTTCATCAGATCTATAGTGGAGATGCCGGTCTCGATGTACTGTGAGGGTTGCTGTCGGCATACAGGGTTGATGGGGCTGCCGGTGATGGGGCGCTCGACCTCAGGCAGGATCGGTCCTAAGCCATCGCGGGGGTTGCCGGAGCCGTCAAAGACCCGGCCGAGCATCGCCTCCGAGAGCCCGATCTTGACGACGTCACCGCTGAAGAAGACTGCCGTGTCCTTTTTGTCTAGGCCATCGCTGCCCTCGAAGACCTGCACGACGATCGCGTGTTCGCTCACCTCGAGGACTTGGCCGGATTTCCGCTGCCCTAGACTGTTTATCAGGGTGATCCGCTCGCCGTAGCGCACGCCCTGGACGCTGCGCAAGAACACTAACGGCCCCTTGATGTCCGTGATGGTTCTATAAGCTTTGGCGTAGAGCGCTGTGCTCATAGGCTCTTGACCTCCGTGGAGAGACTGAGCTCCTCTAGGAGCTTGGGGAAGAACGCCTCGATCTGGTCGTTGGGGATATAGCGCATCTTACTCAACTGCTCCCAGCCGGGGAATTTGAGGATCTCCTCGTAGGGGATCGTGCCGAGCGCCCTGCGGCAATTATCATAGAAGACCAAGATCGCTTTCATCATATAGTACTGTTTCTTGAGGGGGCAGAAGGCGTCCACCTCGTGAAACGCGTTCTGGCGCAGGAAATCATCGCGGATCGTCCGCGCGATATCCAACAGCAGCTTATCGGGCTCGCTAAGGGATTCTCTCCCCACCAGCTGAACGATCTTCTTCAGCTCGTCCTCTTTCTGTAAGATCTCGAGAAGTTCACGGCGCATCTGGAGGAAGTCCGCCCCGACGTTCTGGGTGTACCACTCCTGCAGGGCGTCCAGATAGAGCGTATAGCTTGTCAGCCAATTGATCGCAGGGAAGTGCCGACTGTAGGCGAGGCGGGCATCGAGGGCCCAGAACGCCCCGGCAATTCTGAGAGAGTTCTGGGTCACCGGCTCGGAGAAGTCCCCTCCTGGGGGCGAGACCGCGCCGATCACCGTGACCGAGCCCTCGCGCGTGGGATTCCCCAAGCAGATGGCGCGTCCGGCGCGCTCGTAAAATTCAGCGATGCGGCTCGCCAGGTACGGCGGATACCCCTCCTCGCCGGGCATCTCCTCCAAGCGCCCGGAGATCTCGCGCAGGGCCTCGGCCCACCGCGAGGTGGAGTCGGCCATGAGCGCCACGTCATAGCCCATGTCGCGATAGTACTCAGCAATCGTAATCCCCGTGTAGATGCTCGTCTCGCGCGCGGCCACAGGCATATTCGACGTATTGGCGATCAGCACCGTGCGTTGCATCAGGGGCGCTCCGGTGCGCGGGTCCTCCAGATGGGGGAATTCCGTCAAGACCTCCGTCATCTCGTTGCCGCGCTCCCCACACCCAATATAGATGACGATGTCGGCGTCGGACCATTTGGCGAGAGCTTGCTGGGTCACGGTCTTCCCCGAGCCAAACGGGCCAGGCACGATCGCGCTGCCCCCTTTGGCCACGGGGAAGAAGACGTCGAAGATCCTCTGCCCTGTGACCAGCGGCACCCCCGCGGCGATCTTCTGAAGGATGGGGCGCGGCCGCCGGATCGGCCACCACTGCTTGAGCAAGAGCTGCTGGCCCGTATCGAGCTCAGCGACGGGGTCGTCCACGGTGAAATCGCCCTCGCGAATCCACACGATCTTCCCGGAGACCCCCTCGGGGACCATGATCTTGTGCTGGATCGCCGGGGTCTCTTGCACCCAGCCGATGATGTCCCCCTGGGAGACAAACTGTCCTGGCTGGGCCGTGGGCACGAAGTGCCATCTCTTGGTTCTGTCGAGCGGATCGGCGGTGGCGCCGCGGGCGATGAAGCTCCCCGTCTGATCGCGGATGATCTCCAACGGGCGCTGAATGCCGTCGTAGATCATCCCCAGGAGCCCTGGCCCAAGCTCGGCGAGGAAGGGCTTTCCCTCGCTCCTGACGGGCTCGCCCACGGTCAAGCCGTCGGTCTCCTCGTAGACTTGGATGGCGACCGTATCCCCCTTGACCTCGATCACTTCCCCGACGAGCCCCAGCTCGCCCACGCGCACCAGATCTCGGATCTTGATGCCCTCCATGCCGCGCGCGTTGACCACCGGCCCGGAGATGCGCGAGATCCTCCCAACGATCATAGCTTGCTCACTCTCCCTCGATGTAGATCTTTTGCCCCAGGAACCGTCGCGTCAGCTCGTCTATATACGTCTCCTCGCGGGCGACCTCCTCGGCGGGGAACGACGCGATCATGGGCAGCTCGCTCCCCGCAAAAGCCCGCTCAAACCCCTCGCAGAAGCGCTCGTCCACCAAGACCAAGGCGACATCGGGCTGCTCGCGGATGCGCTGGACGATCTGCGGGATCTCCTCAGGCGAGCGGATCTCATAGACCGCTACGCCCGCCAAGCGGAATCCGTCTGCTAGATCTGGGGGAGCCACGATCACTGGTCTCATGCGAAGACCTCCAGCGGAATGAGATGCTCCTCGATCTGGGCGCGGCTGGCGCGGCGCGCCAGGCCGCTGGCGATCACCCGGATGTTGGTGATCTCCGCGCTCTTGCGCCAGATATAGCTGATGGCCATGTGGATGTCAAAGAACCGCCCCCGCTCCAGGCGGCAGAGCTCCCGGTAGAGCAGATTCTCTAGACGCCCTTGGAGGCGAGTGATGGAGAGCTCCGCTTCCGCGGCGAGGGCCTTGCCGTAGGGCGTGCGCCGCACCTTCTTCAAGAGATCATCGAGATCGGCGGCGTTGAGGAGCTCGCGCACGGCCTCCGTCGAGAGGCGCCCTCCAGCTAATATATAGCGCTCCCTCTCAGGGGAGCGCACCCCCGCAGCCACGACCCGCAGCGCGTAGACGAGATTGAGAATATCCGTCTCCGTGTCCAAGGCGTCTTGGACGATCTTGGCGTTCTCATCGGCATATTCGCGGAGCCTCTCGCGAGCGTTGGCAAAGTAGAACGAATCGAGGGCGTGCTCCAGCAGCGCGAGCTTGCCCGTGCGCTCGTATTCGGGGAAGATCGCCGCCAGCGGCTTGTAGTAGCGATTGCCGGTGCTCAGCAGATAATCGAGCATGTCCCGCAGCGTGCCCCGCTGCAACAGCTCCGTGTAGAACGTCTGCGAGAAGAGCAGGGAGGGATAGAGGCTGCGGGCTACCTCCTTGGCGGGGGCGCCTGCGTGCAAGCCCCGCACGATCGTCTTGAGATTGAAGACCTCGAAGCGCTCAAGGACGATCTCGAGGAGTTGGCGCGGGCCCTCCGGAGCGATGGTGAGCAACTTCTGGAAGGCTCGTTGCCCATGAGCGATCAAGGCTTTCTCGATCAGCTCATACCCGGAGAACTCTACCGAGCTGCGTTCGAGCTCCGGGGCATAGTCGGTGTCGCTCAGAGCCGTGATGAGCTGGGGAAGCTCGCGCAGCTCCAGCAGCGCGAGGAACTGCTGGGGCGCAAGCAGCCTCGCCAGCATCACGTGGACGCGGGTGTTGAGATATTCGTATGACATAGCTAGTCGCGCAGGGCGCGGCCAAGCTCGACGAGCGAGCGAGCCTTGAGGTTGGCCAGGCGCGTCTCCAAGCGATTGTCCACGATGACGTCTCCACGGTCGTTGGTCACCATCAGTCCTCCGACGGTCCGGATGGGCTCTCCCAGCTTGTGAGGGGTATCGCGGAGAAGCTCCTGGACGATCGAGGAGTCTTGAGGGTCGGCGCGAACCACAAGTGTCCCTTGAATCGCCTCGTGGGCCTCGCGCAGGCACCGCTGCAGGAACTGTCGGTATCGCTGCGGGTCTTCCCTGAGGCGTGCCATCTCGTTGGCAAGATTTTGAAAGAGCTCCTCGATGGCAGTGGTCACCGCGCGCGTCTGTTCGGTGCGGGCCTGGGCGTGCGCCCGGCTGAGGGCCGCGCGGCGCTCCTGCTCAAGCTGCGCGCGCAGCTCGTTGAGGGCGCGCTCGCGCTCGCGCGCGATCTCGCGTTCTGTTTGGGCAAGCAGTTCTTGAGCTTGGCGCTCGGCTTGCTCCAAGAGCTCTCGAATCTTGCGCTCGCCTTCCTCTTCGATCTGCCGTAAGAGCTCCATAAATTTTCTCACCCTCACCCCCGTCCCCTCTCCCCTCTGAGGGAGAGGGGAGCAAGGGGTGAGGTGACTGATCACAGGAAGAAGACGACAACGAACCCGAAGACGACCATCGTTTCGGGAAGAGCCACGAGTATCAGCGCGCTCACGAAGTTCTTCTGATCTTCGGCAACCGCGGCGACGGCCGCCGGGCCGATGCGCGACTGCGCGAACGCCGTGCTCAGCGCCCCGCCGACGAACGCGATCGCCGCCGCGATCGCTTTCAGCCCCGCTGCCAGCGGGTTCTCGGCATATTGGGGCAGCTCTTGGGCCAGCCCGATCAGACACGCCCCAAGCACGACGACGTTGAAGACCGCAACAGCTAACACGAGTTTCTTCATCGTACCTCCTTTGAGATTCACCTCTCCCCCCGACCCCTCTCCGTTAACGGAGAGAGGAGTGGGGTGAGGTCATATTTCGCGAAATGGCTCATACTTGCGCCCGCCCAGCTCCAAAAATTTCTGGAAGAACTCGACGTAGTGCAACCGCGCCGACTGTACCGTGGCCTCAAAGAGCGCCAGCCCTAAATTGGCCGCGTGGGCCACGATCCCGATGAGCACCGCAAGAAAGACGTTGTGCAGCGCATGGCCCGCTTCGTTGATCAGCTCGGCGATCTTCAGCCCGACCAAGCCAAAGCCCATCAACCGCGCATAAGAGATAATATTCCCGACATAACTGACGAGCTCCAAGACCCCGATCAGCCCCTCGCTCATCACCAAGAGCAAGATGGCCACGGCCAGCAGCGCGAAGCTTGGGGTCTTGAAGACCTCCGGGAGCTGGCCGGCCAACGCCCCGACGCTCAACCCCAGGCCCACGAGAGCCCCAATAGCCGCGATCTTCGCTACCGCGTGCTTCTTATGTCTCTCCCGCAGCGCGTTGATCGCCCCCAGCGCAAAGCCCAACAGTATTTGGGTCGCCCCAAGCGCCACGGAGAAGAGCAAGAGCTCATCGGTCTGCTCGCCGCGCTTAAAGTGCGGGTACGGCAAGATAAACCCAAAGAGTTCGGCAAAGATCGCCCCGAAGAAGATCGTCGAGAGGGCGCAGTGCAGCACGATCTGGCTTGCGCTCTTGATGAGCTCGGAGTGCGCAAACCGGCGGCGCAGCCACAGCCCCACCAGAGCGATCACCGCGCCGTAGCCCATGTCCCCCACGATAATCCCAAAAAAGAGCGGGAAGAAGAAGCTCACCAGCGGAACGGGGTCAACCGTGCCGTACCTGGGCACGCCCATGATCGAGAGGAAGAGCTCATAGGGCCGAGCCCACGCATTATTTTTGAGCGCCACGGGGATCTCTTCGGGGGGAGCGGGCTGGGGGTCTTGGCGCACGATGATCCCTGGGAATTGCTCCGTCAGCTTCTTGACGAAGTGATCGTACTCGTCGGCGGGGACCCAGCCGCTGATGAGCAGAGTATACTCTGTATACCCGAAGCGCTCCAGGGCATTGAGTTGGGCGATCCGGTTCTCAAGGGAGCGGGCGAGGGCGCGCACGCGAGCCCCCTGAGTCTGCGCGATCTCGCTCAGAGCGCGGTCGAGCTCGCGCAGGCGCGCGGGGCCTTCCGCAAGCTCCCGCTGCAGCTGCGCTATGGCCTCTGGCAGGGGCAGTGTGCTGGGGATGTGCGTGGGCAGGGCCAGGGGACGGATGCCCTTGGATTCGAGATACTCTCGCATCGCCGGCGCATACTCGCCTTCTCCCGCAGCCACGAGCACCCAGCGGCGCTCAGGCAGCTGCTGGACCCTCACAAGGCAGCGCCCCGGCAGCGTGCGCTCGAGAAAGTGCACGATCTCCTGATGCGCGATCTCGCTGCTGCCCAGGCCAACCACGGTCTCCCAGCCGGGTCGAGTGCCCACTTCTTGAAGCAAGCGTGCCACCACCTCAAGCACAGGGGCGACTCTTGTGGCAGCGTCGAGCCGCTCTTGGATGTGGCGGCGCTCCGCAAGCAGGCGGCGCACCTGCTCCTCTAGCGCGCGGATCTCGTGAGGATCAAGATCCTCCCGGCCCTCATCCCCAGACTTCGTCTGGACTGTTCGTCGTGCCGCCTGCGGCGGCACGGTGTACGGTCCAGGCGAAGTCTGGTGGTCGAAGGCCGAGGTGAGGGCCTCTTCAAGCCCCTTGACCTTGAGCAAGAGTTCTTCGAGTTCGTGGCGACTGTCGGCGAGGGTGCGCCGCGGAAGCTCTGGGATCGGCTCGATGTGGAGTACCCCGAGGCGCTGGAGCGCGCGCACGAGCGCCTGCTCGCGGTCTCGGCTGTAGAGCACGTAGAGGCGGGTCATGGCGCGCTGCATGGTCGTCACTCACCGAGGAGCTGGCGGCGAAGCCTCTCGGCCAGGGGGACGAGCTTCTCCGTGGCGCGCGCGTACGCGCGCTGGGCCGCAGCCCGGCCTTCGGAGAGGATCTTCTCGATCTCAGCTTCTAAAGCGGCGCGCTCGCGTGCGCGCAGCTGCTCAAGCTCGCGCTGCAGCTCCTGCGCGGCTTGCGCCCTCAGCAAGGCCGCGCGCTCCCGCGCCTGCCCGAGAATCTCTTGGGCACGCGCTTGGGCCTCTTCCAGACGGCGCTTGAGCTCCTTCTCTTTTTCGCGCACCGCCACGAGCTCGGCAAAACGCTCCTCTGGAGTAAGCTCCCGCTCACGCTCCATAGCATACCCTCTCTGCCACCACATGCCCGCTAGATCAGTTTGTCAGTTCTGAGTTGGACAGTTTTCTAACTGCCAAACTGAGAACTGCCAACTGTCTCACGGCGTTGACGGGCTGAAGTTGTGTTGAGTATATCAGACGGCACGGGGAAATTCAAGCTAGGGCAACGCCCGCACGTGCGGCCAGCGCCACCACACAAAGAGCCCAAACCCCAGACAGATCAACGCGCCGATCGAGAGCGCCACCGGCGCGCTAAATCTCTCCGCCAGCGCCCCCATCTGTAAGCTCCCAAACGGCAGCATCCCCATGAACATCAACGTATACAGACCGAGAATCCGCCCGCGCAGCTCCCCAGGGACGATCGTCTGCAACAGTGTGTTCGTCAGGGCGTTCTGGGTGATCAGCCCCCAGCCAAAGCCCACCAGCGCGATCAACGAGAGCACAAAGAGCTTCGACTGCGCGAAGATCAACAGCATCACGGGGAAGACGAAGTTGCCCATCGTGAGCAGAAAGCCCTTGCGCTGGTAATTCCCCAACGACGCTAAGATCAGTGCACCGGAGAGCGCTCCCAGCCCCGCCGCGGCCATCAAGAACCCGTAGCCCTGCGGGCCGACTTTCAGAATCTCCCCGGCGTAGAGGGGCATGAGGGTCATATATGAGAACCCGAAGATGCTGGAGACCCCAAGAAGGCTGAGCAGGGCGAGCACGCGGGTATCGCGGCGGGCGTAGTCGAGCCCAGCCCACAGACTCCTCCAGACGGATTCGTGATCGTTGGACGGGGCGTTGGGGTGGCGCTCCATGAGCAGCAAGCCCACGATGACGGCCACATACGACAGAGCGTTGATGGCGAAGCAGAGCCCCACGGCGATGCGCGTCGCCGTGGACGTATCGAGGGCAAACTGCGAGTGCAGCCAGGTGCTCAGGGCTCCCAGGAGCGTTCCGGCCAGAGCCGGGCCGACGATGCGCGTGCTGTTGAACGCTGTGGAATTGAGGGCGATGGCGTTCATGAGGTCGTCTTTGGTGACGAGCTCATGGATGAGGGACTGGCGCGCCGGGGTGTCGAAGGCATTGATCGTGCCCAGCAGGAACGCCAGGGCGATGACGTGCCACAGCTGCACGATGCCCATCAAGGTGAGCGCGGCCAAGAGGGCCGCTTGGAGGAGTGAAGCCGTTTGGGTGCAGAGCACTACTTTGTGGCGGTCGAAGCGGTCGGCGGCGACGCCGCCAAGAAGCGTGAAGAGCAAGACGGGCAGGAACTGGGAGAAGCTGACCACTCCCAAGCTGAGGGCGGATTTTGTTAAGAGATAGACGAGCCAGCCCTGGGCGATGGACTGCATCCACGTTCCAGTCAAAGAGACGAGCTGGCCGGTCCAGAAGAGCCGATAGTTTCTGTGTCGCAGGGCGCGGAAGGTTTTGGCGAGTCTGGCGCCGGCGAGGCCGGGGACGTGGACGCTATTGGGGGGGACGATGGGGTCGGTCTTTTGAGAGTGTTCTGTGGATTCTTCGTGAGTGGTTTGGGTGCTCACGGGGGAATTATAGCGCACTGGTTTTTCGTGTGCAACATTGAATCGATTCCAAATACCACACTGGTTCAATTAAAAGTTGGTCGCCGGAGTGACCACGATCCTATGCCCGCCCGTGTTTCAATACCACACTGGTTCAATTAAAAGCCTGATCCACGTGCGCTACAAGCGTACCACTCAAGGGCGTTTCAATACCACACTGGTTCAATTAAAAGATAATGAGCGCGAAAGGAGATGATAGTATGAAGATTATAGTTTCAATACCACACTGGTTCAATTAAAAGCCCCCGACTGGGTGGACAACTACATGGCTGCCCTGTCTTGGGTTTCAATACCACACTGGTTCAATTAAAAGTTGTCGACAAGTACGTGCGCCGCATACGAGAGGCAGGGGTTTCAATACCACACTGGTTCAATTAAAAGTCGTCATCTAAACTCAATCTCAGGAGGTAGATGAAGAGTTTCAATACCACACTGGTTCAATTAAAAGCTCTCTTACAAGGCGCAGCTTCGCTGGCAACACCAGCCTTTTAGTTTCAATACCACACTGGTTCAATTAAAAGGCTCTTCTCGTCTACCGAAGCCGGCTTGGGGATACAAATCCCGTTTCAATACCACACTGGTTCAATTAAAAGCCATTTCACCCCAAGATCGCCCGTCCTCAGATACCAGTTTCAATACCACACTGGTTCAATTAAAAGCCCCGCAAGGGTGGGCGGGGCGCGTCACCGGCGTCACGGTTTCAATACCACACTGGTTCAATTAAAAGGCGCGGTGGTCGTCCTCGAAAAAGACGCTTTTGACACGGTTTCAATACCACACTGGTTCAATTAAAAGACCGTTACCAGCTCCTCTTCGGCTTCCGGCTCTGGCGCGTTTCAATACCACACTGGTTCAATTAAAAGTGGGGTGTTGATTGTGTGTATATTTATGTGGGCAAGTTTCAATACCACACTGGTTCAATTAAAAGCGCGTATGCGCGCAGCAAGCACAACCGCATACGCAAGTTTCAATACCACACTGGTTCAATTAAAAGAGTGGTTGGCCACTTGGGCGCGCAAGCGCATGGACGGTGTTTCAATACCACACTGGTTCAATTAAAAGACGAACGACACTAGTCAAGATTTTTACCCCCACCCCAACAGTTTCAATACCACACTGGTTCAATTAAAAGGCCAGGCCCTCCCAAGATGCCCCTCCCCCCTGCACTAGTTTCAATACCACACTGGTTCAATTAAAAGGCGATGCGTTGCCCAACCGGAATCCGAAAGACGAACGCGTTTCAATACCACACTGGTTCAATTAAAAGGCTCTCATCGGCAGGAATGGTTACTGTTGTATCTTGCTGGTTTCAATACCACACTGGTTCAATTAAAAGCTTGTCGACAAGTACGTGCGCCGCATACGAGATGCAGGGGTTTCAATACCACACTGGTTCAATTAAAAGAGTCTCTACACTCTTTAGCAAAGCC